>Ga0247610_10006195_pt1 | contig 12485 bp, 1 predicted proteins | sample 174DNAGHGhighgp2_FD_193483 | JGI IMG/M metagenome (GOLD analysis project Ga0247610, IMG submission 193483) | Sheep rumen microbial communities from Palmerston North, Manawatu-Wanganui, New Zealand - 1742 DNA GHGhigh gp2 | ecosystem: Host-associated > Mammals > Digestive system > Stomach > Rumen ...
TTAATAGTTTAATAAAATTAATGAAAAATTAATATTAAAATAAATATAATATAAATATATTATAATATATCATATATATTTAAATTGATTATGTTTATATATTTATATATATATCAAGGAGATAAGCATCTATAATTTCTTATTTTATTTAATAATTCTCCTAAAGTTCTCATCCAACTATAATCCCTTCTAAGATCAAAAAAAAGTGCATTAATTAATTCAATAATAATTTCTAAAGCAAAAAATTCCCAAACAAAACATATTATTAAACATATATAAAAAGCAGGATTTTGATATTTCCATACTACAGTATAACCAAAAGTAACATAGTAAGAAACACCCCAAATTATAATACATAATAAATATCCAAAAAAAGCTTTAAATCCTTGTATTATACTTATACTATCCCATTCTTTTATTATAATTAATTCACCTCCTTCTTTTACTAAATGAAGAAGTTTTCTAAATTTAATAGGTGGAAAAAAGAAAAAGAATGCGAGTAAATAAAGTAAAATATCAGTAGCCAAAGATGATATTAAAGAAAAAAGCAAAATCAAAAAAATATTTTTATGAGTTACTTTTTCATATGAAGTTAAAAATATAGATATAGATAATGTAATAAGAGCTATTTCTGTTAATACTAAAGTAAGTTTTTTCCATCTTGGATGAAATATTGATATATTAAATAATGCATTTATTATAATATTTCTTGAAAAAAAATTAATATCAAAAAATTCTTTTGTTGTTAAACTTAAATCAACATAATCTTGAATTTCGTTTTCTCTTTGTTCATTTTTATCCTCAAATTCTTCCTCTAATTCATTCACATTTTTTTTCTTTCTTTTTTCATTTATCATTTGAATTCTTGTTCTTGTTTTTCTATCTAATTTTTGTGGCTTAATTAAATCATTATCATCCTTATTAAAAAAATTATTAAATTTTTTCGATTTTTTGCTTTTATTATCATTTTCATCTTTTTTTTCACTATTTAATTCATCCAAATTATTTTCATTTTTTTCTTTGAATAAATTAAGCATATCTAAATTTAATTCATTATTAATAATTTCTTCACCCGTAGTCATCGCGCCATCAAACCCTCTTGGACCTGTATACATTTTTTTTCTTCCTCCAAAAAAACTTGGATCATATTCATTCCCTAATTTATTAGGTATAGTTTTTTTAATAATATCTTCCTTATTTTTTTTATAATGTGAATTAACTCGAATAATTTCTTCCTTAATAAAATCTAATAATCCTTCTCTATCAGTATATTTTCTATCATAGCATGCTAAACTTATTACTAAAATAATATAAATTCCGAAAAAGATTAATAAAATAAGACTTCCTCTTGATTCAATAAAATTAGGAGGATATTTAAATATTTGTGGACGAAATAAATAATAAAAACGTCCACTATCTGTAAAAGTTGCATTATTTGGTATAATAAAAGCAGTAAATTTAGATAAATGCGAAGCACTAAATATCATATAATTAGTATCATTAGTAAAATTTAAATAATTAATTCCATCTAATTGAAAATTTGAATTTATTTCATTATAATATGAAGGTGATATATTAAATAATCTATTATATTTTAAAATTCTTTGTTCAACAGTATCATCTGTTACTATACCTTCAGGTGTAATATAAATTCTATCTCTAAAAATTGGATGATTCGGTGAATAATATTGATTAGGATCATATAAATGTTTTTGTCTATTAAATTCAGATAAATATGGTGTATTAATAAAAGGAAATCTGAATATTAAAGCATTTTCATTAAAGCAATCTTGGATAGTAACATCTTTCCCTGTTTGAATATCATAAAAAATTATATCAACTAAAGGTGCTATATTTTTTATTAATAAATTAGAATCATATCCAAAAGGAAAAAAATAATATTCAACATAGATTAAATATCTTTGATAAAAAGGATTTGATAATTTTTGTACCTCGATATAATTTAAACATTTCATAAAGTCAACATTTGCTTTATAATTTTTTTTTCTTTCAGAAAAAAAATTTGTATCATCGAAAGTAGGTGTTAAAGGTATAACAGCAAAAAAGAAATTGCTTTTATCATAAGTGAATTTTTCATCAGAATTATCATATAAAGTTGCTATATATTTTCCAAGCTCGATTAATTCTTCTTGTATATAATTAAAACCATTTTTAAATTCTTCCATTTCATCTTTAGATAAAGTTATATTTAAATAAGGCAAACCAGTTTCGTTCATTTTTTTTAGTTTAAATTGCTCTAAACGCATTACTTCATAAGAAAAATAGAAATCAATTAAATCAATATATTCCGCGGTGTTATTATAAATACTTTCAGGAAATAAACTCATAGCTAATTCAAGAAAAGTATCTAATTTAATAGAAAAAAAAGTCTCATCTTGGATAAATTGACTCGCGGAAAAAAATAAATTATGAAAAACTTTAAATTGATAATAATTTAAAGTATTTTGTAAATCTTCCAAAGTTTTATCAAATAAATTAAAATAATATTTTTCTAAAGTATCATATCCTCCTGTATCAATTTGACAATTTCTTCCAATAAAACCTGATTGACAAAAGCAATTAATAAAATAATCAGAAAATTGACATAAGCCTCTTTTATTTTTATTACAAAAATCCAAGGTACATTTTGGATCATTTTTTATTACAAGTGTTCCATCTAATAAAGGCTGAAATTCAGTTTGTAATCTGGCAGGTTGAATCGATTTATATAAATCAAGACCTAAAGACATTAAATATTGTGATCTAAAATAGCAAATTAAATCAGTTCTTTCCTCTGGTAAAAAATATCCATTAATAGCATTAGCTAAATTATAAGTTTCATTAATTAAACTATTTGCTAAAATTATTTCCTTAGATATTAATACAGAAGCATTATAATTATCTCTTATTTCACAATATATAGTTATATTAACCGAAGGATTTTGATATTGCATTGTAGTAAAATTAGAAGAAACTTCATTTAAATGCGACCAATCTCGTAAATTTAGAATTATTGAAGTACCTTTTTCTATCGCATAAAATTTGTATTCTAATTGCTCCGTGGTATCATCGACCCAAAATAAACTTGATGCAAAAAAAGTAGTAGTATTATATAAGCCTATTTCTGGTACTACAATCAAAGTACCATTTACTGGATATGAATTCATTGTTAAAACAAAAGGAACATCTATTACAACAGTTTTTTCAGGTTCTCTTTCATTTTCTGATATGATTTTTAAATAAATTGCATATTTTTTCCCTAATTCAAAAAAATTTTTATCTATAGAAGTATTTAAATTAGTAATATCGCCATTAAATGGTGTTTCCGAAGGAAACACCATTTCAATATCATTATTTTCTTTTCTTGTTTTAGTAGCATCAAAATGCCATTCGGTCACATAATTTTTAGAGGTATATAATGTAACATTTCCTATTAAATAATCAAAGGTAAAAACATCTATAGGTATTCCTTCTTTAACATTGACTAATTCCGCATCGGCATCAAATATTACACATAAATTTGGTGTTTTAGGACTTGGAGTTAAATCATAATCTTGACATATTAATATACAGATATGTAAATCGGGTACATAATTAAGTGTATCTGAACAAGATGTACATTCATTATATAATGGGCCTGTACATGTATAACAAGTAATATCACATATTCTACATTCATTTATATCATCTCTTGGATAATATCCTATAGGACATTCACTTACACAAGAACCATCTATAGGATTTATATATATTTCCTTTTCATTACATGTAATACAATTATCTAAAGCATCTCCTGGTAATTCACAATGTGTTGCAGCTGGTATCATACAATCATCTTTTGCTTCTACATATACCATACTTTCTTCACATAAAACAAGTTCAGAATATAATCCGCTATTTTCTGGATCTACCCAATTATATCCTATAAAAGTATTTTTACGATATGCATCTGATATTCTTGGAATAAATATATTAGTATCTTCCATCATTTCATTTATTATTTTATAATATTTATTTTGTTTTACATTTTCATATTCACTTATTTTAAATTCATTTTTAAAAAAGGAAATAAGACCTGGAAATATTCCTGACGATTTTAATTGGTCAACTGAATAATATCCATATGTTTTTAAATCTATACGGGAAGTATCTATATAATGATAATTATATTGTTGCCATAATTTCATTTCTCTTAAAAAAATAAATCCGAAAGAATCTGGATTTAATTCATTATTTTTAATAATTAAATTTGAATATTGACCTTTTCTTTCTAAAGGTGGATCCTCTGTTAATAAATTACTACTTTCAGAATTAAAAAAAAAGGAATGTTTATGAGAAATAAATTCAGATCCGCATCGAAGTATATTCCATTTATATGGAGTTACACTTTGTTCTATATATTCTGTATATCTTAATTCATTATCTAAATCCCATAAGGCATAACATCTTGCATATATTGAATCATTTGAGGTATATATTAATATTCTATTATGTTTATTCCATATAATATCTATACCATTAAATTTTAATGTTTTAGTATTATAATTATAAACATAGAACCATACTTCTAAAGTAGATTCATAAGTAGCACTTGAAGGTACTTTTATATTTATATCATTTAATACAGAAAAATCAATAAAGGGTAAATATTCGCAATAAGTTCTTCTTGTAGTAAGATGCTTTCTGAGCCAATATAATCCATCTGTGATATCACAAGTACATTCTTGTACATCTTGTTTATTACATAATGTAACACAATTATCTAAACAAGTATCACAAGGTTTATCTCTATCACTTAATGATACATCAAAAAAATAATTTTCTCCACTACAAAATTTATAATCATCCAAATATATATTATAATCCTCAACACATTCTACACTTATTAAATTATTAACAGCTAAATATTCTAATTGTATACAGGATGTCTGTCCAGAATATAAATCATAATGAATAAAAAGATTTCTTGCATTTGCTGTTGATGATATCATTGTTGCGAAATTATGCTGAATGAATTTATTATATATTCTAAAATCAGCAAATAAAGCAATAGTTTCATAATGAAGACTTATATGTTCAATTAAAAAACCAGGATCTGGTATTGAATATCCTGGTACAAAAGGAATATCTATTTTATTAACATTAAACACTATCATATTAGGATATATATAAGTATCAGGTACATTACTTAAATAATTCGCTACACACATCGGTATCCAAGTACCTATATATTTATTAAAATTAGTATCTCTAAAGGCCAATTTACTTTCGACAACAAAAACTAAATTTGTTGTACTCGCATCAAAAGCTATATAAGAACTTTCTTTAAATGTGATTATTTTTGCATAAGATGATATAGGTAAAGCAACGCCTTCAAATTTCATATAAATACAAAAAGTCCATTGCTTTAATGAAGGCACTCCTAAATTATCTTTTTGGACTGAGAAAGGTATTTCTGTATTTGGGGATTTTGCTGGTATTTTTAAATAATATCCATTTATTTTTACACATTCTTTATTTATTAATTTAAAACCGACATTACATTCGTAGCAATTCATATATGAGGATGAATAACATCTTTTACATCTTGCATGACATTGAGCTGATTCTATAAAACCTTTTTTTTCATCACTTCTATCTAAGGATGTTATATAATTATTTAAATTATTTGCACCCCAATCAAAATTTGTTTCGTAATTATAAAAAACATTATTATCATCTGATTGAAAATTATTTGTATCTAAATGTGTTACTTCAATAGTATCAGTACCTGAAATAATTTCTGTAATTTTATTTAAATCCATATATCTAATAGTTAATGGATAATATAATATTAAACTTTGAGGTAATTCTTTAAATATACCTACATTAAAATCTTGAATCATTTCTAAAGAAGAACTAAGATATTCCCATACTCTTATATTTCTATAATAAGCTGAACCCCAATTTATTGAACTTTGATTCGGAACACAATCACCACTACCACTTCTTGAACAAAAACTTATATATAATAATTTCATATCTATACTTGATGAAATACCACTAAAACTTACTATAGGATTCTTAAAATCAAAATTTAAAAATATATCTACATTTTGTCCTATTGAAGGATGTAATGTTGTTCTTATTATTATTTTATTCCATTCATAATCACTTATACCAGATATTTGTGTATTATAAGAAGTAGCTACACTTATTTCATAATAAAAAAGATTTGTAGTTGTATCTAAATATATAGAATGTGGTGTTGAATAAAGATAAAATTCTCTAGATTGATGTGGTATATCTTTACAATCTGTTAACATATGATCTAATTTAAGCCAAAATTCATAATAATATCCATAACTTAATTTACTTTTAGTATTTTCGCTTAACATACGATAAAAATTTGGAGAATTATAACATTTCGAAAAAAATAAGGCACTGTTTTCGTCTAAACTTTGATCAAGACATTGATAAGCTATACGATAATAACCCCCATTGCAAACAAAACCACTTACATAATTATTTAAATTATTACTAGGACATGTCTGTACATTCTCTGGACATTGTGAATTACATATACCAGGATTTTTCCCAGTACCTGGTTGTCTTATTACAGAAAATTCAGAACATCCTGTTTTACATGATATTTGATTATTAGAATAATCTATATATTGTCCACTATAACAAGAAAGAGGGGTATCTTCTCCCATGCAATAATATGCCTTTAATTTTTCTAAATCACATGAATCTATTTGTACACATTTATTTTGTTCAGGGTCATATTTCATTTTAATTTCTGATCCTATTTCACATAAAGGTAAAAAATTAAAATTAGCACTTAATTCAAATGTACTACCTTCATTTGCTGCTGTTAAAGTTGTCGTATAAGAATATTTCACATATGTTGTATCACCTTTTCTTCGATATTGATGATAATATGTTAATTTTTTGGTTGAAAGCTCAAAATCGGCAAAATTTACAAAAAATAACATTGATTGCATATTATTACTATCTAACATGGCTAAATTCATATATCTTAATTCTTTCGAATACCAATAACTTATATAATCTCTAAATAAAGTAATTTGTCTAAAATATATTTTTTTTGTATTAGTAATATTTATTATTTTCAAAGTAGAAATTAATAAACCAGCAGTATTACTCATAAAAAATCTTTGAGGTGCGGAAGAACGTACTACACCAGATTCACCTCCACCTATTTGATATAATATTTCATTTTTTAAAGGTATTTCATTTAATACTTTATCATCTATACCATTAATATAAAATTTTCGATTATAATGACTCATAGCACATATAACATAAATCCAAGTACCACTTTCACTTGTTCTATCATCAACTAAAAATACATCGGCAGCATTTAATGAGGAACTATATTTATTTATTATATTATCATTACTAATAGAATCAGAATAATAACCTTGTGGAAAACAATATCCCATTAATCTTGTTGTTTTTATTACTGTTATTTGCATATGTAAACTCCAATTTATATGTATACCAGAACTTAATGTGGATGAATCTTCAATAAATATCCAAAAAGCCATTGAATAACTTCCACTATATGCTGAAGGTAAATTATTAAATTGAAAATCTTTCATTTTTGATAAATCTGTAAATTGTACACATTTTCCTAAAGTTACATCATAATATTCTCCATTTTCACTACATAATATTACATGATCATAATAATTTTCATCTATTATATTAGAACCATATCCTCCTAAATAATTAACGGTAAAACTTAATTCATCTAAATTTGAATTATCTAATTCATACACTTTAAAATTTTTCCAAAAATCTTCTGATTTATGTCCTATAAAAATAGGATCCCATTCTTGTAATAAATATGGAAATAATGATTTTGTTTCTATTTTAATTCTACTTAAAAATTCAGCATTAAAATAAGCTTCATACCATAATCTAATTTGTCTAAAAAATAAATAACCCCAATCATCAAATTGAGTATCATCTGTTATATTTAAATAAGTATTAGTTTGTGTCATGACAATATTAGTAGGCTCATTTGTATCTAAATTTGATTTTTCCAAAATTAAATTATTTTTATTAGTATTAATATTTATATAATAAATAGTCCCAGGAAAATCAACGGCACAGCTCAAAAAATTCCATTGATTTATTGTTATTATTAATTTTTGACTAATAGTAGATTCCATATTTTCTGTGGCATATGGTATACAAATAAATTCATAATCATTAGTAGTAGAACCTTGACTTCCTTTTTTTACTATTAATTTATTATGTCCAACCCAAAAAAAAGTAATACCACCAAATCTCCCATTTACATAATTATAAGCATACATCCAAAATTGCATAGTATATTTTTTAGAAATTTTAGCAGTGGAAACATTATCTATTTTAATATTTTTCATTTTGGCAAAATTTATATAATCAAAAGCTCTACATGAATTTTTATTTCCATTTTTTATTATCATTTGAGAATTATAATTATATACAGTACATGAACAATAACCCCAATTATATTTTTTATCACTAGATCCCATACAAGTATTAAAACATTTACCTTCAGGATTACTATTAACTTCTGATAAAGTACATGCATTTGTATCAAATGAATCATTACTATCAGGAACACATTGAAAATCATTTAATGTAGCTGATACTAAATATGAAGTTAAAAAACATCCTTTATTAGTATTTCCTGGAGGAAAAAAGCTTGCGACGGGTGTCGGTATAAAAAATGGTGTTATAAGATTATATTTTTTTTTCTCGAATGCAACCGCACCTATAATATAATCATCATAAAATTTTAAATCTTTTAAAAGTCCATAAAAATCACGCTTTATAATAAAAGAACTTAATTCTAAATCTTTTTCTACATTATCAATATTTATTTCAAATGATTCATTATTTATTTCAAATTTCATCATTCTTGGAAAATATACTTCATCTGTGCTTTCTATTTTCATTTCTTTATGATACGCTATACTAATAAATGTCCATAAACCTATCTTATCTCTAAAATTTGGATCATTTGCTACTAATTTTCCTTTATCAAATAAAGATAAACCATATGGTATATTTTTTTCATTATTTAAACTTCCTGAAAAAGTAATTTCCAAATATTTTCCGATATTAAATATAGATATTCCTTTATCATCAGAAAAACCATATGTTTTAATCCAGAAAGTAACAGTAGATTTATATTTAGATTCCATTTCTGTTATTCTTTGAATTTCAGCATTTAATGTAGATTGTTCCACTATACTTGGTGATCTAAAATAATAATATTCATTTTTTATACATTTTCTTCCTTGTAAATAATATCCAGATTTACATTCAAAACAAAATCCAACATCCCAACAACGTCTACAACCTGTTATACAATATTTTTCTTCACCAGTAACAGAATCGATATATTTACCATAATATCCTAATGCAGCTGTTCTATCAAATTTAGAACAATAATTATATTTTCTTAAATTATATAATCCAGTATTAATAATAAATGTTGATTTACTTTTTGGATCTCTTACTTTATTATTAGAAATATATTCATTTTTCATTGGAAAAAAATATAATATAGAAGAAATTCTATCTGTATAACTCGGAAAATTTTGATCATATTGTTCTATCTCAAATGGGGAGGCAATATCAGCATTCCATATTCTTAAATTTTTATAATAACCAGTAGTCCAATGTATTCGATTCTGTTTATCATCCATACATGTATGTTCGCAAAATGTTATATAAGATAATTGACCTAAATCTTTATATGATACATCAGTTAATTGTTGTCCATTTTCCATATTATGATTTGTATATATTATTTTTTTATAAATTTGCGATTCTTGTAAATATTTCGTAAAAAAAATAAATTTATTCCATTCTTTAGAATGATATCCTTCAATAGGTACATCATTAGTATTTCCTGCATCAAACATTACAGGAGGTGTAGTCTGTGTTCCTAAAAAATATCCATTAAATGAATTAGAATGAAAAAAATAATTTTTATCATGTGTAGGATATTGAAATACTTTTTCATGTATAGCATTTAAAAAAAAATCAGGATAATACCAAAATTCTATAATATAAGATTGTAAAGGAGGATTTATTTCTAAATCCATTTGACCTGAATTATAAAAGCCAGAATATTGTAAAAAATAATCTGCCTGATTATCTTCGCATCTAAAAAATAAATTATAACCTTCTATATCTTTTAGACAAAAGTCTCCATTATAATCAAGTCTTTCTTTATTTAGATGATCATAATCGCATACCATTGATGGTGAACAAAGATAATCACAATAACCTGTGGTATCTGATACACCTTGATATGGGATTTTTTTATATTGAATACAACTTTCTGTACATTGATTTATTTCCCAATTTAAAAATTTTTTACAACTCATCGCTTTATTATCCTCATATACATATAATTGATCTACATCTTTTTCTAAATCTTTTAATTCAGTTTTTATTAAATCAATTTCAAAATATTCTTTATTTGGTGGAGGTATTTCCAATTTTTTAAAATTTAAAGGTGCAGCAAAATCTTCTTTTTTATTTTTAGCATATGTTAATTTAATATCTTCTTCAAATCCTCCATATTTATATCCTTTTATATTAAAATTAGTACCATAATATAAATGATCAAAAGGTATTTGATATAATATTTCATTAAAATCTTTTAAGCCTACAAAATTAAAATACATATATTGCATATTAGGTGGTATATATTCTTTAAATAATATAAAATTTCTCATAAATATTTTACTTCCTGAAGTACCCCAATTTTTAAATTGTAAAGTTAAATAATCTCCATCATTTATTATATGTCTAAAATATTGATCATTTTCTACATTATTATATAAAGTTTCATGTTTTAATGATGCTTCTTTTGTATATTTTTCTCCATTTATTACTGTTTTTAAATAAAATAAACCATGATCAAAACTTTCAGCACAAGTAACATGAAACCAATGACCATCTATATTATAATCATCATCACCTTGCATATATTGCTTTTGTTCTTGGGAAGGTACTTCTTCTATTATATAATATCCATCTTCTTTTTGTGATTCATATTCATCAGATAAAGTAATATCTGATGTTCCATGTCTAAATATATCTTCAAAAGGATGACAATATACTCTTACTACTTTATTTCCTGGTATTAATGATACAACTAATCTATCTTTTAATACTACATGAAATATACTTCCATAATTTGTCGCTGAATAAAAAGTATTTGCGAAAAAAACCCAAAAACCTATTGTTTCTCTATCATTAAAATCATTACCATCTGGTAATATATTTATTTCAAAATTTTCAAATTGACTAATTTCAACATAGCCCATTTCACATATGCCTAAATTAGGTAATTGAGAAACACTTAATGAATTACATTTTTTACAAAAATTTTTTGCATTTGATTCACTGATATCTACTGTACATCTTAAACAAGAAGAATGACATTTTAAACATACATTACCTACACATATATATCCATCAAAACAATCTTCATCTTCTTTGCATGTATTAAGACCATTTCTACTTCTGATAAAATTTGTTTGATATTCGACTCCTGTTTTTATACTTTTATCTTCTATTGTTGTTCTATAATTTGATAAAACTATATTATCACCTGTATTAGATTTTATTTCTAAATATAATGTTGCAGGTTCTCTCATTGTTATTAATGTTAATATATTATCATTTTTACAATAATATTCTGTTTCTATACTATTTCCATATATTGCATTATTTTTTGGAGTTATTTCTATTTCTATTATTTTATATTCATTTGCATTATTAAAAATTGCAGTACATATTTTTTTTGATGTATTATCTTCTTCTTTATGTAATATTATATCAACAGAACCTGATGATATACTTATAATAGGTAATTTATATGTTATAGTAAAATATTTATTATGAAATAATAAAAAAGGAGAAGGACACTTAATATCTGAACCTGTCATTGTATTTTGAAATAATTTAGTTTCTTCTAATTTATTTTTTTGACTTCTTGTTGAAGTACTATCACTAATAGGTTTCCCTGTACCAAAAAAACTTTCTCTATCATCATCTTTATATGTTATACTTCCTGCTATAGCCTCACATTTAACAGGATGATATGTTATACCATATTTTGGACTTATATAATCATTATTTGATTCGGAAAAATATCCTATTGAATAATAAAAGCGTTCATTTGTTACTTCATTTACTTGCGATGTTGTGAATATTTCATCATCGTGTTCATAATGATCTGGATATATTTTTGATTCTATATTTAATATAAGATTATTTGATATTATTAAATAAATAAACAAAAATTTTTCGATTAAAAGAATATTTTTTCTTTTGATTGATATTTTTGGAATATTTATTTTCATTTTTTTTTAAATATTTTAAAGGTTATTATACAACTTTATCTATGATGATATTATAATAATAAATTAAAAATTGACATTTTGCTTTAATTTATTGGG
>Ga0247610_10006196_pt1 | contig 12484 bp, 8 predicted proteins | sample 174DNAGHGhighgp2_FD_193483 | JGI IMG/M metagenome (GOLD analysis project Ga0247610, IMG submission 193483) | Sheep rumen microbial communities from Palmerston North, Manawatu-Wanganui, New Zealand - 1742 DNA GHGhigh gp2 | ecosystem: Host-associated > Mammals > Digestive system > Stomach > Rumen ...
CAATGCTGGGCGCGTTAATGGAGCGGAAGGCACAGAGAGGTACGAACCGTGCCTGTAGCGGAATGGTAGCGACCGTTGCACTGCCGCACACAGTACAAGGGCTTCGACGGTGGTCGGAACACCTTGACGGGGTTTGGGATGGTGATGCAAAAAGATGCTTTCCTATCGATGGGGCAATACTGACGACGGGGGATGCGCCCAAATTATTCTTTAAGATACCGTATTAATTATCATCAACGATGTATCGTTTGAAAAATATTCGCTATATTTGCGCCCAATAAACGGAGTAATAACGCAAATTAGATAACCGCAAAAAGAATAGCATCCAAATAGGCATATTATCATAGCATTGAGCTAAACTTGGCGCTTAAAAACTGGACACTTTTAAGACGTACTAACCAAGAACAAAGCAAGATGCTCACGTATAAGCGTGGGCTTTGTTCAGTTATTAGTTGGTTAGTACAGGTAGTCCAGATTCCTTAAGCGCCGATGAAAACTAAGAAGTTCGCGCTTATCTTTTTGCACAAAATTGAAGACTTAATGCAGCAAATAAAAACAACATCAATATGAAAACGAGAATCATAGCCACCGCCATTGCAGTATTGCTTGGACTACAGATTTACGCACAAGATGTAAAACGCCCAGACTCATATTATTATAATAGAGGTCTGGAATGTTTGCGAGAAGGAAAAGAAGCTGATGCATACGATTATTTTGAAAATGAGACAAGGGACAACCCCAAAAATGGCTATGCATATACTTGGATGGGTTACATTCTTTATCTTAATGAGCTTTATGGAGATGGCTTGGCGATGTTGGACAAAGCATTGAAGTGTTTGCCTTCAAAAGATAAGGATTTTGCAAGCATGACAAATCGAATGAAAGGCGACATTTATTTTGCTTTAGAAGACAATGAAAATGCGCTAACATGCTATAACAAGGCAATAAAGCTTATGCCAAAAGATCCAGATAGCTATGATAGTCGAGCAGAGTTTTATTACATGACTGAAAAATATGATTTATCGGATTTGGACTATGAAATAATAATTGACTTAGATCCAACAAGTCATAAAGGGTATATGGGAAAGGGAAGAAATGCCAACATGCAGAAAAAATATGAAGATGCCATCAAGCAATTCGACCAAGTGGTTAAATTGCACGGAAAGGACTATTCACAGTGTTATTCTTTTAGAGCCGAGGCATATGCTGGACTAAAACAATATGAAAAAGCTGCTGATGATATAATAACAGCTATAGGAATGGATGGTGACAGGAAAGCAAATTATTTGTTGCAAACCGTCATGGCTGATTCTGCATCTACTACGATGATTTCAAAACTTAAGATTCAGCAATTGAAAGAGCCAAACATAGCAAATTGGCCTTATTTAACTGGTATGGTTTATGAATGTACGGAAAACTATGAAAAGGCTATAGAAAACTACACAAAGGCAAATTCGATTAATGTTTCAGACGTTACTAGTAATCGTATTGCGAATTGCTATTTTGAATTGAGTAATTATCAAGAAGCCTTGCGTTATATTGATGAGGCTATTCGGTTGAATCCTGCAAATACTTCATATTGGCTTTACAAAGCGGATTATGAATATGAGACTGGACAATTAAAAGAGGCGTTGGACGACATTGGTTCTTGTATTGAATCTTCACCCGAATACTTTGGATATTATTACAGGAGGGGATTCTTTGAAGATAATGCTGGTTTAATAGATGAGGCTATCGAAGACTATTCTACAGCCATTCTTCTTGAACCAGATTATTTCTATTCATACCTAGGAAGAGGCGATATGTACATGAAGAAGCAGATGGTTTCACAAGCCAGGGAGGATTATAAAAAGGTAATTGAAAAAGACACCATTCCAACTACAGGCTCATGTGCACAGTATGCATATTTGTCTCTTGGAGAGCGCGACAAAGCCGTTGCTTTCAATCAAAGAATTTTAGATTCTTTTCCTGAAGACAAGGGATGCTACTATGATGCAGCATGCCTTTATGCGCGTATGGGTGAAAACAAACAAGCTATTGATTATTTGAGGATAGCATTAGAAAAAGGGTTTCATAGATTTGCTCATATAGAACGCGATGATGATTTAGATGCTTTGCGTGAGAACAGAGATTTTCAAGAACTCATTTCAGAATATCAAGCTAAGCACGTGTTAAATAATGGCTCCACGGAAGCAGTTGTTGAAGATGTCAGTGTTGAAATACCTTTCACCAAAGCGGGAGGTGTGACAGAAGTACAATGCACCATCAACGGTTTGCCTTTGCATTTTGTGTTTGACACGGGGGCAAGTGACGTAACCATGTCGATGGTGGAGGCTACCTTCATGCTGAAGAATAAGTATCTAACGCCCTTGGATGTGGTTGGCAAGCAGAATTACCTCACAGCTGACGGAAATGTGAGCGAAGGCACTGTCATCAATCTGAAATCTGTAAAGATTGGGGACTTGGAGCTGACCAATGTTAGGGCTTCTGTTGTGAAGAGCCAAAATGCACCTCTCCTACTCGGCCAAAGTGTGTTGGGTAGATTGGGAAAGATTGAAATTGACAACGAGAAGAGAGTGATTAGAGTGACGGGGAAATAAAATGACAACTAAAAACAAGGACAGATTAGCATGTTGAATATTATAGAAAACAATCCATTTAGGGTTTTAGGTGTATATTCTAACGCCCGACCTGCCGAAATCGTGTCGAATTGCGATGATATGGAGGCCTATTTGAGCATAGGCCAATCCGTTTCATTTGACTTGGATTTGAACAACTTAATGCCATCCGTCGTGCGCACGACAAGCTCGGTTTCAAATGCAAAAAAGCAAATCAATCTTCCCAAAGACAAGCTAAAGCACGCATTGTTTTGGTTTGTAAAAGATTCATCATCGGAGCACGCCATGAACTACTTGAAAAACGGAGATTTTGACAATGCTAATAGCGTATTTGAGATAGAAGATTCATTTGCCACGCGCATTAACAAGGCCGTGATAGCCTTGATTCAAAACGATTTAGGCGTAGCCATCGCCAATGTGACCGAATTGATACATGACTATGATGATTTGGGACTACGTGACAATTTCATAAAAGCCATTTGTGGCGATGCGTTTTCCATAACAGAAGAAGAACTCGCACACCTATTTATAGATACGTTGCTTGGAGAAAAGGATGCTTCAGAATTAAAGGACTTGTTTCAAGATCATGGCGTTTCGCAGGATGATGACGATTACTTGACACAAAAAGCCGTCGATGAACTTATTTCCAAAATCAATGCTAAAATAGCTAAAGCCAAGGCGGTGGAGCGTGACGATGCCAGTGCCAATCTGCGTGTAGGCAAGGTGTTGATGAACAACACAAAGTCAGATTTGGCAGCAGTAAAAGATTTGTTGGGTGAATCCGATATGAAATACCAGATGCTTGCCGATGATTTGGCTAACACCATACTTCAATGCGGAATCAACTACTACAACAACACCGACGATGATGATGATATTGACAACGTAATGGTACTACAAAAATACGCTTGCGAAATTGCCGTTGGAAAATTGTGCAAGGACAGATGTAATAAAAACTTGGCCATTCTTGAAAAGAAGAAAGTGGAAAAATCTATTGAAGCGGATGTGTCGTTTATTGCCAATCAGTTACAGGCATTTCAGACTAAATCAGATACAATAGACAATGCGAGGAATTTGGTTGATGATTGCAAGCCTCACTTGGTCAGCATTAAAAACCAACTTGGTTCCCAAAATGACACATATTTACAAATATCCAGTGCGGTTGCAAATAACGCTTTGGGAATGATTGTTTCCGTAGTCAATAATGCACAAAACATCTCATCATCTCCGAATTCGATTTCGTCACATATAACGAACATTGTTGACCTAGAATCAAAAATTGATTCCGCAATTAATGTGATGAATCTGATTGGTGATTTGGATATGACATCAGCTGAACGCAGTCATTATGATACGAACAAGTCTTCTCTCAACAATATTAAATCTCATGTAGATTCTGCAATAAGTAGTATTCCCATTCTCACAAACTCTTCTGTGTCATCAACATCATCCTCGTCAAGCAATAGTGATGATTCGAACTGGGGATGTATAATTTGGATTATCGTGGCTCTGGTGGTCGGTGCAGTTGGGTGGGCTATCGTCGAATCTTGGGTAGGTTTAATTATTGGTGTGTTTATAGTATTAGCAATTTATGGTAAAGTGAATTAATTAAGGTGAATTTATACAGTAGTATTCAATATTTTTCGAGTATGTTAAGAAAGAATTTTCTAATCTATTTATTGATCACACCGTTATGGGTGATGGCTCAAACACCTGACAACCAGTACCAAGCACAGCAAAATCAAATTACAATGCTTGAGCAGAAGGTGCAAAATGTTGAAAAACAAAATATTGTGTTCAATGGCCAATTGAAAGAGCTGAAAGCAATGATTGTTTCGCTTGCATCGGATAATGGAATGCTCAAGTCGGCATTGCAGAAAAAACAAGCCGAAATCGATTCGCTTGCCAAGGTAGTAGCAACTAATTCGGAAAACATCCAAGCCACAGCGGATGAACTTGGTTTGAAAATACAATCTACTGACGATGCCGTGTCGCAGAATGCCGAAAGCCTCAAAGCGAAAACTATTTGGGGCATAGTCGCCTTTATTCTTGCAATATTAGCCTCTCTTGTCGTATGGCTTTTGCACAAGAAAGAGCAGAAATCCTCTGATGACAAGATTGCCTTATTGAAAAATCAAGCTGACGAATTGAACGAGAAGATTGTCGGCCAGTTCAGCGATGAAATGAGTGAATTGCAGAAGCTCAGTAATGTATTGAGAAATGCAGGTGGCAACGCTTCGACGGAACCAGACCATTCGTTGGTGAAAACTCTTGCCGACCGTATTACTTTTATGGAAATGACGCTCTACCGAATGGACAGCTCAGTGAAAGGACACAAGCAACTATCGAAGTCTATTGCGCAGATGAAAGACAACCTTTTGGCTAATGGTTACGAGATCGTGGATATGCTCGGCAAAGAGTATGATGAGGGTATGAAAGTGACAGCCAATTTCAATGAAGATGAAAATATTGAGTCTGGTAAGCAGATAATAACAGGTATCGTCAAACCTCAAATCAATTATAAAGGTATAATGATTCAATCAGCACAAATAACAGTAAGTCAAAACTAAAACACAATAAGGAAACATGGCACAAGTAAAAATGAAATACGGAATCGACCTTGGTACGACCAATTCCGCTATCTGTAGGATGGAGAATGGAGAGCCAACCATAAAAAAGGCTGACGACTTGAAAGACACAATGGCTTCGTGCGTGTCGTGGACCAAGAAGCAAGTTATTAGAGTTGGACAAGGTGCATACAATGATTTACGTCAAGACAAATCAAGAGCGACGAAAAAGTGGAGTGTTGGAAACGAAAATGTTTTCCTTGAATTCAAGCGTACGATGGGACTTGACACAAAATATTCAAGTTCCAATATGGGACGTGATTACACTTCAGAGGAACTATCTGCTGAGGTATTAAAAGCCTTGAAATCATTTGTGTCGGAGGATAACGTGAATGCCGCTGTAATAACTATTCCTGCCAAGTTCAAGGCCGATCAGATTGCAGCAACCAAACGTGCGGCAACATTGGCTGGTATTGAGCATTGTGAATTGTTGCAAGAGCCTATTGCTGCGGCTATGGCGTACGGTTTAAGCGTAGAAAACAAGAATGGTTATTGGCTCGTTTTTGATTTCGGCGGTGGAACATTTGATGCAGCGCTTTTGCGTGTGGAGGGTGGCGTTATGCAGGTGTTTGACACAGAAGGCGACAACTATCTTGGAGGAAAGAACCTTGATTACGCCATTGTGGATGAAATTATTATTCCATATCTGCAAGAAAACTACACAATAGACAATATTCTTGCCGACAATACGAAAAAGCAGATTCTTCGTGATGCTATGAAGTTCTATGCTGAGCAAGCAAAGAATCAGTTGTCGTTTAAGGATAAATGTGACATCACCTCGCAACTCGATGAGTTTGGCGTTGATGATGATGACAATGACATTGAACTTGACATGATTATCACTCAAGATCAACTGAAGGCGGTTATTCAACCAGTATTCCAAAAAGCAGTTGACATCTGCAAGGACTTGTTGCAACGTAATAATTTAAAAGGTTCACAATTAGATTCGTTAATTTTGGTCGGTGGACCCACCCACTCTCCCGTAGTGCGTCAGTTGCTGAAAGAGCAGATTACGCCCAACGTGGACACCAGCATTGACCCGATGACAGCAGTAGCAAAGGGCGCAGCCTTGTTCGCTTCCACTATCGACAGCGATGCAAAAGAGGGTGTGAAAGTCGGTACCATTCAATTGGACATCAAGTACAAATCGACAGCGGTGAAGAACGATGCGCCCGTTTCGTTGATGCTTGCGTCAAATCAGAAAGATGTTCCATCGAAATTATATGTGGAACTCGTGCGAGGCGACAAGGCATGGTCGAGTGGAAAAATTGAAATTGGAACTGGTGTGGTTGTTAAATGCGCTCTTAACGAAGGGAAAGCAAATGCTTTTTCTGTCAATATCTATGATGAAAAAGGAGCATTATATCCATGTTTTCCTAACGAAATAAACATAATACAGGGAGTTAATGTTGGCAATGCGGTATTACCATATCATATTGGTATTGAAGTGACTGATATGGAACAAGACAAACAAGTCTTTGTTCCATTAAAAGGGCTGGAAAAGAATCAACAAATTCCAGCTGTTGGTGTTCGCAATGGACTTAAAACGATGCGTCAGCTTCGCCCAGGCATAACCGAAGATAGATTGATAATTCCAATTTACCAAGGAGAAAACAATGCCGAAGGCACAAGTGCAATTTATAACGATCATGTGTTTGATGTGGAAATTTCAGGCGACGATGTTCCGCAACTTGTACCCAAAAACAGTGATATAGATATTACTATAAAGGTCGACCGTTCACAACTCATGATATTGGAAGCGACATTCCCAATCATTGGTGAAACCATAGAGAAAGAGATTGATGTTAAAGCTCGTCAAGGGGTAAATGAACGTGAATTAAGAAATCGTTTTCTTGAAGCAAGACAAAAACTAGATGTACTTTGCTCAACTGACGTTGTGACACAAACCGAAACCCAAGAGGCAGAAGCTTTGCTGGATAATATTGAAGCGCGTTTTGATGGAGAAAAAAGCTCTGAGGATGGTAAGATGCATCTGTTAGCAGATCTTCGACGTGCTTTTTTAAAAATGGAAGAAGTGGAGAAACGTCACGAATGGGACAGCCTTGAAGCTGAGCTTCGCCATGAGTTCGACAGGCTGGATCGAGCCAACAACGACCTGGGGAATAAGTACGACCGAGAAGTGAACGAACTGCACAGACAAACTGACGCTGTTATTCGAAGCCATGATGTAAAGACAGGTCGTAGTGTTTTGAAATTGATTAAACAGATTTATGTTCAAGTTACATTGGTTTTCTGGCTAATTGGTTGTATTGAACATTATGATAAAAACTTCGGGAATTTCTCATGGTATAATCAGAGTCAAGCCCGACAGCTTTTAAATCAAGGGAAAGCCTTAATTGCCAGTGGCAATATTGATGAACATCGACTTCATTCTATTTGTCGAGACTTATTGAATCTGTTACCCGAAGATGAACGTGATGACGAGCCCGGAGTGGGAATGTAAAAAAACGCACATATTGCATTTTTAAGATTAACAAATGAGTAATTACATTATGGAAGAAATACAATCGTTTGTTCAATTGAACAATTTCATTTCAAATCTGTCTGATGAACAAAAAGCAGACAGTGTAACAGCCGCTAAATGCGCAAATAAATTCTTGGAATTATTTCAAGTTCTATTGAATAGTAAAGTTAGACCTGAAAACGATGGACTTACTCAAAACCAACATGATTTAGACAAGAGAAAAGAAGAGTCTATTAAGGCCAATGAGTGTTATAATAAGATAAAAGCATTGCCTTTGCCAAATAGTTTTAGAGAAGATTTTCTGAAGCTTCAGTCACAAGTTGATGAAATATGTAAGATTTCATCAGCTACTGCAGGTCTAAACACTAGAATGAATGAGATTTTAAATGAGGCGAATTTAAAGAGCAAACAGAATCAAGGTTGCATGGTGGTGATTGCATTATTTGTTATTTCAACAGTGTGTTTGTTTTTAATTTGAAAATGCTATGAGTAAGCAAGTTGATGCAACGATAAGATGCCCAAATTGTGGCAAAGAATACCCTGTGAAGTTGTTTAGGACAATATGGGGTGAGCACGAAGTAAATCGCAATATGGTATTGAATGACCAAATAAATGTACCCCAATGCCCTCATTGTGGTTTCTCGTTCAAGGCTCCATACCCTTTCATGTATGTGGATGTCAAGGCTGGATTTGCCGTTTGGTGGGAGCCACAACATGATCCAGGGATAGATTCTGATGCCCGTGATTATGCAACGATGTTTGGTGCCAATAGCTATTATGCAACTGCACCAAGAATCGCTGATTGGGTTGAGTTTAAGAAGGTCATTCTTGAATACTATCAAGGGAAAAGAGTTGGTGGAAAAATTGAACGGCTTAATATGGATGCTCTTAAAAAAGAGGCAAATCCGCCAAAACAGGGTTGTTTAGGTGCGTTGATTGCCTTAGTAGTTTTTTCATCGGCTTTTATTGGGCTTCTTTTGCTTTGATATAAATTGATTTATCTTGTTTTACTATGCCAACACTCTCAAAACAACAGGCTATTGGGCCATATGCCGTTGCTTTTCCAATTAAGGATGGCAATTATGCCGAAACATATCGCGTTAAGGATGTTTCTGGAAAAAACTATTTTCTAAAGCTATTGAACTATTCGAAGCTTAATCATACACAATTTGATGAAAATGGTGAAGTTTTGGAACTTGTGATTTCCAAGCAGCTTAATCATTCTAATCTAACGCATTATCAAGATAGTGGGGAGTTGATGGTGAACGGCCAAAAGATGGTTTACATTGTATATGATTTTATTAGCGGTGAAACGTTGGCACAGAAGACGGGGCGAGAAAGAGGTTGTTCTGTATATGATGCCAAACAATATGTCGTAGGTGTGCTAAATGGCGTTAAGTATCTTCATAGTCTTTCTACCCCGATAATTCACAATGAACTTACAACTGAAAATGTAATGCTTGACATGAAGAGTAATACTCCAAAAATCATTGATTTTGGTTATGCTCGTTTCCTAACTCAAAGCAGAAGTTCATTTAAGAAAGATGGCTTGAATCCTTATTACATGGCGCCGGAGGCATTTAATGGCATTTTTACTGTTCAATCTGACCTATATTCTGTTGGCGCAATGCTGTATCATCTTTTGTTTGGCCTGCCGCCGTATTATGTAAGCATTCCACAATATCAAACGGATAGGATTTCAATTGTTGATGTCATTATGAATGAGAGGCAAAAAACTTTGCCCATGCTAATAAAAGACAAACCTGGATTGGATGAAAAGTTGGAGAATACACTCCGAAAAGCCCTTGCTAATAACGTGGATGATCGTTTTAAAAGTGCTGATGATTTTATCAAGGCATTGAATAACGAAATGACTGTAGAGGCATTGCCTGAAAAAAGCAAGGCCATGCCAAAACGGAAAGATACAGAACGGCCTAAAACAGGTAGTGGTTTCGCTGATGTTGCTGGTATGGATGAATTGAAGGAACAGATGCGTTTGGAAGTCATCGATGCTTTAAACAATGTGGAAAAATATAAAGAGTATGGTATTACTATACCGAATGGCATGCTCCTTTATGGGCCTCCAGGCTGTGGCAAAACTTATTTTGCAAAAAAGTTTGCTGAAGAAGTTGGTTTTAATTTTTTGGTAAAAACCCCAGCTGACTTGAAAAGCCGTTATGTGAACGCAACGCAGGAAAACATCAAGGCCATGTTTGAAGAAGCTTATGAAAATGCGCCTACCATAATTTTCATAGATGAAATAAATGAGCTTGTTCCAGATCGCAATGCTGATATTCATGAAATGGCGGAAAGTGCTGTCAACGAAATGCTTTCACAAATGGATAGAACGGGCGAAAAAGGCGTATTTGTTATTGGAGCAAGCAATCTTCCCCAAAAGATTGATACTGCAATTCTTCGAGCTGGACGATTGGAAAAGCATTTTTATGTTGGGCCGCCTGATTTCACTGCAAGAAAACTATTGTTCGAAATGTATCTAAAAAATCGCAAGGCTTTGGACTTTGGGATTGATTATGAGAAGTTATCCAGAATGACCGAAAACTTTGTTTCTGCGGACATTCAATTGATTGTTGATGATGCTGCAAGACAAGCTTTGTATAGAAAAGAAAAGATCACGATGCAGATTCTCGAAGAAACCATCAAGAATAAAAAGCCTTCTTTAAGTGTTGAACAAATTAATCAATACAATATCCTAAGGGATAATTTTGAAGGCATCGCTGAAAAGAAGCCGGAAAGAAAACCGATAGGATTTAAATAATTAGCTATGAATACAGGAGAATTATACCTAAAAACCGCCTTCGCTTGCATGGCGTGCGATGGCGAGATCGCAAATGAGGAACTCGAACTAGTAAAACACTTTGCTACCAGTTCATCCTTATTTGAAGGACTTGAAATCGAGAAACAGCTCAATGAATATGTTGCTGAGATAAATGACCAAGGACTTAGTTTCTTGGCTGGATACATTAATAACATCGTCAATGCGCAGCTTACCGAACAACAAGAATTGGATCTTGCAAAAATTGCCATCAAAATGATTGAGGCAGACAAAAAGATTGAGTATTCGGAAATCAGCTTTTTTAAGCGAATTCGCAGCAAACTCAGGGTAAGCGATGACAAGCTTCTTGAAATCTTCAAGGATGAAACATTGTTTGACAAGTTTCCTGAGGTGAAACCTGAGGACTTTTTGTTGCCAGACATTATAGTAGATGATGATTTGAATTGGAATGTGACGTTTGAGAATATTGAGCTATTATAACGAGTGTTTTCGCTGAAATAAACTTCTAAAATGTGAGGACATGAGAATGTCAAAACACTGCAATTGAAGGTTTTTGACATATTTCACACTGTCTAATCCAGATTATTACAATGCCGTTTTTTTTATTTGTTTTTTTAAGAGAACGGTTTTGTACTCAGAGGACTAAATGCTTGCACCTTATTTAGCATAGTTGATTGCAATGAGCTGTATAAGATATTTGAGAGAATTCTGAAATGTGGAATGGGATAATACTAACAGCATTTGGTATTATATATCGTTAGACATGGAATGAAAAAACTTGTACGACTGAATACATAAAAAACAAATAATCCTTATTTTTGCAAAACAAATGCCCACTCCATTAAGACGGGAGGATCTTCTTTACTATACAATTATTTGAATCAAAAAATGGAGTGTAGTACCCGTTGGCAGAAGATGAGGCGATAGCACTTCGCAGATGTAAGTTTTCACAATACAGCAAGAAAGCATGAAAAACGTATTAAATATTTTTTTCTCTTGGCAAACGTCTTCAAAGACAGACAAACTCAACAATAAAGAGTTTATACTGTCGTGCATTCAGGAGGCCGCTAATAAGGTGAAAGGAAGAAATGAATTGAAGGATGTAGACTTCGAAGTCCTTCAAGGTACAGGTGGTGAACCTGGCACACCAAATATGATTGCCACTTGCTTGAATAGGAACGACCATTGTCATATCTTCATAGCGGATATTTCGGTAGATAAACAATTCAATAAGATTCAACGTTGGGTTAATAAACAACCGGATTTGAGAGAACGTCCCAACGAAAACGTGATGTATGAGTTGGGGCGTGCTGATGGCCATCTCTCTTATAAGCAAGTGATACATGTCGCGAACACTGTGTTTGGCGATGTGAGCAAGAACGACTATTTGAGACCTGTTGATATCCGTGATAAACGTAGACCTATTACTTTCTGTCTTACTGCCAATGATGCTCCAGACGCTGAGAAGGTGAAGAATGATTTGGTTGATATCCTGAAAAAAGCGATTAGAAAATCAGCTATTGCGGCATTGGAACAAATCCACGAAGAGTTAAAACCGTTCGACAATTGTGAGCAGGTTGTTAAAGAGCTAAAGTTTCAGAAGAAATTCATTTTTAACGATAATCTTAAGAGTATAAAGCAGGCAATCTCGGAAAACAAAGGAATCCTGAGAGTATTGGGCGTGAACGGTGTTGGGAAAACCAGATTGGTCATTGAGACTTTATTGAAAGAGGAGTCAGATATTCCCAAACTGTATTGTGATTGCCTACTTAATACGGATTCAGAGATTATTAAGACAACGACCAAAATACTAGAAAATCAACTGGCGGTTGTTTTAATCTTAGACAATTGCGAAGTAGGTCTATTTTCTAAAATCGCAGAAATCTACAAGCGGAAGAATGCCAAGAACAGGTTGTATGCTATTGTTGATGATCCAGAAGAACCTGTTAGTAGTGAAGAT
>Ga0247610_10006197_pt1 | contig 12483 bp, 12 predicted proteins | sample 174DNAGHGhighgp2_FD_193483 | JGI IMG/M metagenome (GOLD analysis project Ga0247610, IMG submission 193483) | Sheep rumen microbial communities from Palmerston North, Manawatu-Wanganui, New Zealand - 1742 DNA GHGhigh gp2 | ecosystem: Host-associated > Mammals > Digestive system > Stomach > Rumen...
TGTCTTTCACCAAGGGGAAAGGGAGTGTTCCTGGCCCACGGGGAGTGTGGTGGGGCTGGCCCTACACAGAGGTTGGATTTCATCCGACCATTCTCACGTTCGGCAGAATGAGCAAGCTCTTTCTGCTCTCTCTTAATCGAATGGTTCGACCTCTCTCCCTTGCCTCCTTGAGTCCCCGAGGGAAGGTGAAAGCGAAATGGCCGCCGCCGTGATCAGGAACTAATCACAGCAGTGGACACACGGCTTGAAGGGTGGCTATCTTCTCTTAAACCTTGGGGAAAGAACAAGGTGATATATATCCTATCAATAAATAATCAAAATCGTCGGAAACGCCATAAAAAAATGAGATTCCGACGATTTTGAATTTCAAACATCAAATTGGATGAAATTATGTAGAGGATGAATGATTAGATGTTCCTTTTCCGAAAAACCATCGAATAACCGTTTTCACTTGTCATATAAATGCGAAAAAGCATCTATATATCTCTCTTCATTCATCAAGAGCTGTCATCCACTATATGTAATGAATGACAGCCCTCAGTGTCTATTTTAGCTAACCAATGATGTACTCGATTATCGTTTTTTGGGGGCTGGTAAAAATCGCAGCTCAGAAAACGCAGACCCAACCAAATCTGCGAACGATTTCTTGAAGCAGGTTGCGGTCTTGGATGGGTATGGTGAGCGCAACGGTTTCATGCTGCTTGTCGTCGGGTGTGGCTTTGGCTGATTCAATGTCATACTGTGCTTGAGCAGACAACAGTAGTTTTGCAGGCAATCCGATGACTTCTTCTATTTTCACTGCTAAATCCGTGGAAAGAGCACGCTTCCCATTGAGTACTTCACTCAGATGCGAGGCTTGAATGCCAAGCATCTTGGCAAATTCCTTTTGGGTAATGCCGCGCTCTACAAGTTCTGGCTTGACCATCATTCCAGGGTGCACCGCCATGAATGGTGTCGGATTTTCATTTCTTGTTGCCATAATGTGTGTTGTCTAAACTTAAAACTATTATTCTTATACCACCTTCGAACTCGCGGAAAAGGATGCGCTCCACCATTCCGTTGACAACCCTTATGGAACTCATTCCGTTGGTTCCTGCAAGTTGTTCGTAGTGGAGGAAAGAAATGGAACGGAGGTCACCGGCCCGCTCTGACAATCGCAAATAGTTGTATGCTATGGCTAGAGCCTTCATGAACTTCGCATTGCGGGTGTACTTCTTGTATTTGTTGTTGCACCCCGTAGTGATTAATTCCTCCAAATCAGTATCTTCGAAAACTATTTGCATAACTTGTTTTCAATTTCGAAGCAAAGTTAGGGAATTATTCCCGAATTTGGGAATAATTCGTGCATTATTTCTTCTTTTTTAACGAAAAAAATGATTTTAAAGTGGATTTTATATCCATTTTCATCACAAAGGTTCATTTCCTTGACCTCTCCGCTTGAAAGTGGCAAGGAAAAGGAAACATTCGGAACGGCGTAGTTGACGGGTTGACAACGCCTTGGCATTCTCAACTTGTCAACCATGGAAACAGGAAACACACTCCACGACATCGGCAGCATATTCCCGCCATGGGCAGGAACATCCTGCGGTTGCAGTGGGCATCAAGAAACAGCAAGCCCAAGGGCAAGGGACTCTCCCGGACAACGGTGGTGAAACGACTGACCGCCCGAAATCCGATGGAGTGACAGGCAGAGCAGACCTGCCCTGCCCGTCGTGTGAGGATGAGCTCGGTGTCTTTCACCAAAGGGGAAAGGGAGTGTCCCTGGGCCGCAGGGAGTGTGGTGGGGCTGGCCCTCCACAAAGGTCACAACCACTCTCCCTTGCCTCCCTGAGTCCCCGAAGGGAGGTGAAAGCGGTGTGGCCGTCGCCGTGATGAGAAGCTCATGACAGCAGCGGACACACGGCTTGAAGGGTGGCAATCTCCCTGAAGCCTTGTAAATTCGCTATAGCATATGAACGACGAAGGAAGTTGATTTTTGTTAAATAATCGCATTTTTAATCATAGTATTCATTGAACATTAAAAACTTTTTGTATCTTTGCAGACAATATGGACAAGAATCTATATATCATCAGTGGTTGCAACGGTGCTGGAAAGACAACAGCATCATACACGGTGCTGCCCGAGATCCTGCACTGCAAGGAATTCGTCAATGCAGACGAGATAGCTCGCGGGTTATCTCCGTTCAATCCTGAAAGCGTTGCTATTGAGGCAGGCCGTCTCATGCTGCAGAGAATAGAGTTCTTGTTAGCAAAGGAAAAGACTTTTTCAATAGAGACCACTCTTTCCACTAAATCTTATATTAACCTTGTCAAAAGAGCTCAAGAAAAAGGGTATAGCGTCAAGGTGCTTTTTTTCTGGCTCAACTCTCCAGAACTGGCCATCAGGCGTGTAGCAGAAAGAGTGGCAAATGGAGGACACGATATTCCTGAACACATTATCCGGCGGAGATATGCTTCAGGTATCAGAAACCTTTTCACCTTCTTTATGGACAAGGTGGACTATTGGGAGATTTATGACAACAGCGAACATCCACGAAAACAGATAGCATGCGGCGGAAAGGATGCTGAAATAATAATTTATGAAGAGACAATATTTAATCAGATAAAGAGCCATGTCAAATAAAGAAGTAAGAGAATTTTCAGAGAAATTAAAGCAGGGACTTGAACTGGCTGAAAGGAGGATGCTTGAAGAAAAAGCACTGCGTGGTGAAGATATCATTGTTTCATCAGACGGCAAAACATTTCAACGCATACCAGCCAGACAAATCATAGGAACGGCCACGCAATGATGACATATCAATTAGACAAGTAAAACCACTTTATTGGTGAGTTTCCCCAAACCAAAGGGTGATTTTCCTATTAAGTATACACCAAATACCCTAAATCCAGCAAATACAAATCCTTCACCTTATACAACGTCAACACCAGACACTCCTGTTCAGTATACGCCAACTTCATCATTTGTGGAATATTTTTCAAACATCTCTCCTGAAGGGGCTTATACTATGGGGTATGAAGATGGATATGACCAAGGTTTTGAAGATGGTCGAAACGGCAATCATCATAGCATGCACTATGACGATTCCAACGTTTTTAATAACAATTATGCGAAAAGGTATGAAGAAGGTTACGAACAAGGTTATGATGATGGATATTATGAGGGACTATCTCGATATGATGAGGATGAGGACCAAGAAGATGACTAACAAAGAAATTTAATATGAATAATTTTAAAGTAATCAATCAATTGAGTCTAATGGACGGCAATCTTGTATGCAAGAAACCATCAGGTCGATCATTTCAGAAAGCCCATTTTATGCAAGGGGATTTGGATGGAGCTTGTGGTGCATACTCCATTGCCATGGTGCTGAACATACTTGGAGTCTTTGAAGCGGAAGAGATTTGCTCTGGCAATCCTATTGATAAAAGAACTTCCAAGTGGAAAATTATTAAAGCTCTTAATGAGCAGGGATTGTATCGAGAAGGGCTTAATTCTGGAGATATCAAACGAATCCTTTTAGATACTTATAGTAGACACGTAGATGTCCAATGCGCTAGCAAAGCAAGTGGACATAATATTGTAGAAATTGTAAAAGAGTGGATTGATGCAGATAATCCTATCATTTTAGGACTCGCTGGCAAGAACTATGCTCATTGGGTGGTTGCTGTCGGGTATATAGAAGATGATTATGGAAAACTATCCGCTTTTCTTACCTTGGATCCTGGTAGCAAGTCTCCAACGTATGCACTATGGAATGGTATTCTTGATTTGCAGAAAGTCCCTCGAAAGAAGTATGGTTATAGGTATGATTCCGACTATGATGAAATGGTAGATGTTGAGGATGCAATTATTATAACGAAGAAATAGTGTGGGTCGATAAGCGTGAATAATATCATCTGTTGAAAAAATCCGCCCTGATGAATCGAACAGACCCGTTGAAATCTATCTTGAATGATTCTTTGGAGGGTAGGTATTCAAGTATGGTGCCTTTGCCGAACACCTTGTGGTTGACGGTGTCGCCTGGTTGAAGGGGAGTGCCCTTGCCTGTGGTTTCTGAAGTGGTGCTGTCAGCACTTGAATAGCTGAGTGATGACGGGGAGTATGCCAGTTCTTGACATAGTTTGTCTGCCAAGAATTTGGTTTTCATGAACAATGACTTGTCAATGTTGCCTTCGATTTTGATAAGGCCATCGGTGATTTCTGTGATGAAGCGTGAAGGTAGCTTGCTGGTCTTCCGGGTGTAGTCAAAGCCCTCGGAGTCTGTGAGGAACAGTGCTTTCTCGGCCCTGGTGATGGCGACATACATCAGTCGCCGCTCCTCTTCTTCGGCAGAGCGCTTACGCTCGCGGATGGACTTGTGGCTGGGAAAAGCGCCCTCCGTCAACCCGCAGACGAAGACATAGGGGAACTCCAAGCCTTTCGACTGATGGATGGTCATCAACCTGACCGTGTCGCCATCGTCCTTGTAGTCGGTGCATCAGCACCAAAGAAGAAATCACCATCGCAAAGGGTGCATTCCAACGCGTGGTATAAATACGACCACCCGGAGCAGATCGTCCACAGCTTATTGACAAGGTATCTCGCCTCCAAGGAAGTTTCCTATTATATGAGGGTCATCGGCGAACATGCGAACATCTACAAAGATTCGTATGTGCAGGTGATACAAGTGATACAGGAGAAGGAGGCACAGCCCAAGTTCGCAAAAGGCACCAAACAGTACAAGCGTAACAACATCATGGACTATGTCCTCAAAGTCAACCTCCAGGACTTCGGTTGGTCGATCAAGCCACCTTCCACACGGAAGGAGAGGAAGCGGCAACCCGACTTGTTTGACGGACAGTCAAACAGGGGAGACTGACCCATCATATTCATTTCTCTTATTCCATCTTGATACGACCATCGGGATTTTGTGAAGCTTCATCAAAGAATCGATGGGGGATAATTGTGAATCAACAACAATCACCATATCAAGATAAAAATAGTGAGTATTTTGAAACAATCTATTTAACTAGAAAAACGCACACTACTTAAAGTGTGCGTTTTTCTGTGCGTTGACATTGTAATTTACTGAAAATCAGTAATAATTGTGGAGCTGGCGGATATTTAACCTATATATCAACTGAGTTTAATAGAGTTCATTATATACTCATTATCAATTAGTTAAATAATCATAATGCCAATGAGATTTATCCGAAAACATTTGATTATTCCAATTTTCGGGTGTAATTTTGGGTGTAATTTCAAAATACACCATTATGGCAACAATCAAACGAAGCATAGTTTTTTCACCCGAACGAAGGAAAAAGAACGGTATCCTCATCGTGGAAAACGTGCCCATTTTCATGCGCGTTTCTTTCGGTTCCACGCGAATCAAGCTTTCCACTGGCTACAAAATCGACCTTGACAAGTGGGATGACAAGGCGCAACGTGTCAAGCGCAATTGTATGAACAAGTCCCTGCAAACAGCATCTGACATCAATATGGAATTGTCCAAGCAGGAGAACGCTATTCAGGCCGCTTTCAAGGATTTTGAATATACAGAAACCATGCCTTCAATAGAAGAATTGAAAGAAGTCTTCCAGAAACAACTCAAAAGAAAGATTGAGCCTGAAAAGGAAGAAAAGGCTAAAGGTCCTTCGCCAAGCAAAATCTTTTGGAATGCATATGACGAATTCATCAGGACATGTGGCACTGCCAACGAATGGACTGATGCCACATACGCCCGTTTCAGTGTATTGAAAAACCATCTTCTGGCATTCAACAAACGTGTGTCGTTTGAAACGTTTACCGAAAAAGGCATCCTCGGATTCACAGAGTATATGCGAAAGACAAACCACAGAAACATCACGGTGGAGAAGAACATGAAATTGTTGCGCTGGTTCCTGCGCTGGTGTTACAACAACGGCATCTATAACGATAATACGTTTGAGAAATTCAGGCCAAAATTGAAATCGAGCGAGCAGAAAATCATCTTTCTCACAAGAGATGAGTTGCAAAGAATCCGTGATTTGGAAATACCCGAGACGAAGAACTATCTTGAGCGTGTAAGGGATGTCTTCCTATTCTGTTGTTTCACAGGTCTTAGGTACAGCGACGTGTATAATCTCCGCAAAAGCGACATCAAAGATGGCCAAATAGAGATTACCACTATCAAGACCCACGACTATCTTGTTATCGAGTTAAACGACCACAGCCGGGCCATACTGGAAAAATATGAAGATGTCCATTTTGAGGGCGACAAGGCACTACCTGTCATCAGCAACCAGAAGATGAACACCTACCTGAAGGAGTTGGGCAAACTTGCCGACATCGATGAGCCTATCAAGCAAACCTATTACATCGGCAACGAGAGAAAAGAAGAGGTGCATCCCAAGCACGAGTTACTGGCCTCACACGTCGGTCGTCGCACCTTCATCTGCAATGCCCTCTCACTTGGCATCCCCGCCCAGGTGGTGATGAAGTGGACCGGCCACAGTGACTACAAGGCCATGAAACCCTACATCGACATTGCCGATGACGTTAAGGCTGCTTCTATGAGCAAATTCAATATGCTGTAGCATTAAGAAAACGAAATGTTCTATAAAATACCTGAGTGTATGTCAAAGAATCGTCATCATGGCTTTATCTCAACATGTTCAATGGTAACAGTGTTCACCTTTATGCATTCTGCCACGCTCTTATCATTGGCAGAAAATAGAACATAGTTGGTTCCCTTACCATCTAAAGAACTCCTAAATGAAATACCATCAGCACCATTAATCTTACATAGTTCACAAATAAACTGGGTCGGAACGTATTCAAGCTCAGTATCATAACGGCTCAATGGTTTTGTCATATCTTCCGCAATTTTATGCAGTAGTAGTTTATGCTTCAATTCTTTCACAAAATCTCCAGAATGAGATGCCACATAAAGACTTGACAAAGATGTGAGTGATACAATTTTAAGATCCCTGTTTATTCTGAAATCGCCTACAGTCACTCTATCCTTATATCGTGCTCGTACCTCATAATATGTGGTGCCCTTATTATCACAAAGATAAAGATATGGAATTCCTATAGGATTCGCCCTACCATTCGAAACCACATCAGGGGGTGGACAGCCCAAATCATCTTTTTTGTAGTATGAGACTTTATCTGGCAACACCCTTGCACGATACATAATGGTTCCAGCAGAAACAATGTTATCCGCTTTAATACAATCCTCAAGATAAGGATCCATAGGATTGTATGAAGTCAGATTAATTAAAAATCTACTTTTGTATTGGAGATCATGTTTCATTCTTTCCCAGATACTTACGTAATCTGAAATTTCATCTTTATACACAACATGCTCAACATCTATGGTAGATCCCAGCAACTTAACGCATTCATTAATAATCATTTCTGCTATATTTTTGTCTCTAAAGAGACTCCAATCCTTTTGAAGAAAATCTACAACAGTGTTTTTACTGGAAGCGTCGACTTTGAATACGTTGATTACGTCAGAAAAGAAATCCGAAAGATCTTCCAATTCAATTACCAAAGCATCTTTCCTTAAAGCATCGCATACTCCATATATTCCTGTAGACGAGATATAATTCTGTATCTCTTCGTCATTAAAACAGTCGGAACAAATTTTCATAATTCACCCAAAATATTAGAAATGAGTAGTAAGTGATGTTTGATGGATAACTTCTTCAGTACGCCAAGTCCTGGGTATTTACCATCATAAATATAACTTTCAAGTTCTGAAATTGCAGATGATCTGAAATAGTCAGAATGTTCATTAAAAAAAGCCACGGCTTTTCTGCCAGCCTCTGCAAATTTACCTTGGATGTTAGATTGATCTAGATTAGAATCAGAGACAAAATGACGGATATATACCATTTCCTGCTGCGGTTTATATGTAAAATGAATAGCAATGGCGTATGGAAGCATTCCTCCCTCTACAAAAGATTTCGGAAGCGTGGTATAATCAGAAAAACCTGCAAAATTGTCTTCTTGAAAATAAAATGGCTCCTCTGAGAATTGCTCCTCAGGTATGTTGATATAATCCACATTGCGTTTCTGCTCATGGAAATTCTCATCGAGACGGATAATGGCTTTACCCAAACTTTGCAATTTACGCTTTGATGCTCTTGTGTCTGCATTTGATGTAACAACTGTCGTAATATTATCCTTGCTTAGAAAGGCTTCCAATTCGCCATCTTGCTCAAAGTCAACTCCTTCCTTAAATATCACACAAACATTATCAAGGCCCTTAGTGTCAATAATATTCTCCAGCGCCATAGTATTGCGTTTGTAAATCAAAGCGGGCGTCCATTCAGCACCATCAAGTTCTTCTTGCACATTCTCTAAGACGTCAGTATCATCATTTGCGAAATCACCCTCTTTGGGATTAAGCACGAGTGCGAACGTGATATGGCCACTTCTCATTTCCTTAATGGCGATATTCAATGTATTAAAACTAGTTTTAACTGGTTCTATGATGGGGCAAATGTGCTTATTATTGGGGACTTCCTGAGCAAACTCACGTAATGCCTTCAACTCAAATTGTTTTCCTCTAAGATACGGATAATACATAGCCATAATTAAATTAGCGAGGTTTGCAACCTCTGGTTTAACAAAGATATATCATTTAAACTCAAATTCATGCTCAAACATATTTGGCTTAATTCCTTTTGAACGAGGCGAATATTTGAATAAGAATTCTTCCTTGACTCTATTTCATATAAAAACAACTGATTCAAATCTTGACAAGGAATAGCATCAACCATTTTACTACATTCATTGAACATATCAAAATCGGAAACATTAGGTAATTTGTCAAAATAGGTCTTAACCAGATGCTTATATTCATTTGTTCTTAAACACCCCATCACTAAGGATGAATCAATGAAATTATTAGAAACTGCCTCTTGTATTTCTTCCAACTCGAGATGTCTCTTAACACGCTTTAGAACGATGATTCCAATATTTTGACCAACATTATTTAAATAATCAACAACTCTTTCTTCTGGAACTACGATATAGCATTTCTGAAACAATCGAGTATAATCAAACATCTGACTAGAAAGACGAACAGACGAATCCAGGTCTGATTTTATCTCAAAAGCTTTGCTTTCTCCGTTAAAAAGTGCTATATCAGCGATAGATCTACCAACTTTAAATTCGTTGAATACAATAGTTTTCTTCGTGCCATATTTTTTTAGTATATACTCATTGAGCAATTCATTTTTATAAACATATTCACAACGGTAATCTTTACTCAACATAGTATATGTCTTTTTAAGAACTGCCGAAACTGATAAATCGAGTAAGTCGGAAAGACCATAATATTGCAGCAATTTAATCATATATGAAGAATCATTATACTCAAGTAGGTGATTAAAAGCTTTTCTAGAGAATATCGAAGATATTCCCCTTATCGCAATCATGTCAACTATATTTGAGCGTTTCATTCTTCTATATATTGTTTTCCTGTGCAAAATTACAAATATTCATGGTTTAACACGTATGATATGTCGTTTTTTTACATACTTTATACTTCTCATTCTCTTGTTTTGTATTCATATTGTGCGCCTTACTTTTCTTACTTTTATTGTGAGTTATCAGTAATCCACGTAATATCATTTTGATTCAGAATATCTTTTATGTCCTTACGCATAATTGCCGTTTCTCTATCGTCTCCTGTATGAATGACATCTATTAGGCCAATCAATTCCGCCTCACATTGTTTTGTTGCTAGAAGTTCCTCCCTTATATAATTTAGAATAGCCTTATTCATCAAGTTAATATCTTTCAGATCTTTAGCCATTGAAATAGCAGCCTTGTATAGAATGCGGCCTTCATCAATTCTTCCTTTTCTAAATTCACAAAGACCTTTAGTCGCCATTACACATATTCTTGTACTATTTTTTATAAATGGTGAATTCAAAAATGGTAAATGGAGTATTTTATCGGCTTCTTCTGTATTTCCACTGATAGCGTATGAATAAGCCAAATTATTCCAAAAGGAGAGTTCATTAGGGTTTGCCCTTAATCCAATTTCCAATATTTTTATTGCATCATCATACTTCTTCTGAAAAGTGTATGCCATATGGGCAGCAAAATCAATTGGAGTCTTGGCAAAAGGCATTTGCTCAATCCATTCAACAGACGTTATGAGAGCCTGAGAATAATCATTGTTTAAATATGCCCTTCTTGCATCAGCTTCATATTTATTTTTCAGAGAATGATAGTCAGAGAAAGCAAAATTCATAGAATTGTCCAATGACAACAGCCATTCGGCTTGTGAAAGACTATTATCATTGGGACATATTAAAGCTTTATCAATAAACAATTTACATTTTTTCCTTGAATGATTGTATTCAATCGAGCCTATAGCACTTGACAATTCTGTTAAGCTAAAAGGTGAATAATCACCCGAATTAATCATTGAAACACCTGGCTTTATGAAACGAGATGAACGTCCCCTTAATGCATTAACACCTATTTCTGCCGCAACAATCCAAGGGTCTTTTGAAATAGCTGGATTCTTTGTCAATACATCATGCGCTCTATCTATATCACCAATATGCAAGAAAAGTCTCGCTGCTGAACGTGAAATATATCTTGAAACTGGCGCTAAATGAATGGCAATCTTCATATAATCTACAGCTTTTTTTGTCAAGCCAAGCTTTGTATAAGCTAAAGCTATTTCAGAATACCATATTGGGTTGTAAGGATAACGATGGATCAGTTTGCGAAGAAAAGATATTCTTTCTTTGATAATAGTATTTTGATTAAGAATGTTTTCTAATCGTTCCGAAACAGAGATGGAATCAGGCTCTGATATCGTTTCTCTAGCAGGAACAATAGATAAAGATGTTCGATATAGAGAATCTGTAACATCATCTTTCCTTTCTGTTATATATTTTGCAGCTTTTTGAACAATAGGATTGTTTTGCTGATTTGCCATTATAGCAGCACTTATCAAATCTCCTGCATAAGGAATGGAAGGATTCTCCATCCATGCTCTTATATACTCATCTATAGAAAAGAATGGCAATTTTTGAACAGTTGCGTTATTGCCATTAAGTTCCCCAAGTTCAGCTGTCGTTTTATAATCTCTCCAGTTGGGAACAACATTTCTTACTGTATTGATAATTAATGATGCCATACCTTATTCTCTTAACAATCCAAGTTCTGCCTTCCTATACAATTTGTCAATTTCTGTAAATGTTCGAATTAAATCGTAATCAGGTGTTCGATTCTTAAAACCAAGATTCTTAGGATGTCCTCTCCTTGCCACATCTGGATTACATAAATATTCAACAATTTGAGTTAGCTCTTTACGAATATCTTCCAAAGGAATGTCTTTCTCAAAATCAAGTAAGGCTTCGTGGTATGCGTTAATCAGATCTGGTTTTGCTTCATCATAGGTTTTCCCTGAAAGAACCATTTCTCTAATAGAAATTGGCAAATGGGAATTCATCATAATGTTAAAAGAAATGCCACTGATATAAAATACGATAAGCGACCCCAACATATAACAATCCATTTGGTACAATTCTTTCTTTTCCTTAGAAGTTCCACAAAAGAAAAATGCTTCTGGTGGTGCGTAAGTATAATCTCCATTAAAATCAAAAGGATATGGGCATGAAACATCAGGTGATAAACACAAAGACCTCCCTAAATCACCAATTTTAGACTTACCTTGAATAGATAAGACATTGGAAGGCTTCATGTCTTGATGAGATATTTCATTCTTATGAAGTTGCTGAATACCGACGGTTATATCGTGTAAAGACTTCAATTTCAGAGATATATTTTTTAATTGCTCAGTAAAAATCAATTTTTTTGAGAGATTGAGTACTCTGCGAATATCTCCATCGGCTTTTTCATAAATAATATATGAAACATCGCCAAACGGAAACTCATTTAACGTAACATCTCCACTGTCAATATATGCAATAACACTTTTTATCTTTTTATTGTCACAATATGAAGAGAGTCTCTTTTCGTAGTTAAACTCTCTAGTGCATTTTTCAATGTATTCCGCCCGAGAATATCCTGAAGGCAGTTCGCCAATATTGCAATTACGCATATCTAATACCTTCATAAAATATTCCTCACCACCCTTCTCAACTATATAGCATATTGAGAAGTTGCCACCAGTTTCTTTTTTTGCAGGATCTGGAGCTGGAATTTTAGATACCACATGCCATCCATTCAAATCTTTACCCTCTAAATTGCATACAGCAAAAAGAGAATCAATATAATCAAGACCAATCATAAATTCCTATTATAATCATTAATAGCTATTACCAGATTATTATTTAATCAAATAATTACAAAGTCATCATATCATCTTCTGTATCAGCATTTGGGTATTGGCGTAGAGCGGGATGTCGGTCTTGCCGAGGATGGTGGCTGGTAGTGTTGCCATCTCAGTGAGATTGTCCATCGGCACCAGCACATTCTTTGCGCCATTCTCTGAGAGCATGGACACACGGTCGTTG
>Ga0247610_10006199_pt1 | contig 12482 bp, 8 predicted proteins | sample 174DNAGHGhighgp2_FD_193483 | JGI IMG/M metagenome (GOLD analysis project Ga0247610, IMG submission 193483) | Sheep rumen microbial communities from Palmerston North, Manawatu-Wanganui, New Zealand - 1742 DNA GHGhigh gp2 | ecosystem: Host-associated > Mammals > Digestive system > Stomach > Rumen ...
GAGGTCGCTAGCCCAAAGGAAGCTTTCTCCACGCAAATCGATGGCATTAGGAATGAAGTTGAACATCGCTATCCAGATAGGCATCTGTATGAGCATAGGCAAACAGCCACCCATGGGACTGACGCCATACTGACTGTAAACCTGCATCATGGCCTGCTGCTTCTGCATGGCCTGGTCGGGATTGGGATATTGTTTGCCTATTTCGTCGAGCTTCGGCTTGAGGACACGCATTTTGGCGCTGCTCAGATAGCTCTTCTTCTGAGTTGGGAAGACAAGCACCTTGATGATAATCGTCAAGAGCAAAAGGACGATACCCATCGACAGACCCATTGCCTTGAGCCAGTCGAAGATATAAAGGATTGACCAACGATTGATGAAGCGGAATATCCACCAACCGAGATAGACGAGTTCGTCGAGGTCGGCATCTGCGCCGTAAGCCGTCATCTTGCTGTGTGCCTTGAGGATATGGAAGTCGTTCGGGCCAAGGTACATCTGCAAATGAGTGGATTCCTTGCCTGTCACATCGAACGGAATCTGTGCCGATGCTTCATACTCTTTCAGGTAATCTGCATCTTTTTCGTCAGCTTGGGTGGAGGAGAGAGAAGCCTTCGTCATGGGTTTATCCGCAATGAGGACGGCGCTGAAGAACTGGTTCTTGAAGGCAATCCACTCGAGAGCTTCCTCGGGCTCCTTGCTGTCGTCCTTCATCTCGCTGAGTTTCTTCACGCCTTTGCCCTGCCTTTTGTAGGTAAGGGAGCTGTAGCGGTTCTCGAAGTCCCTACCCTTCTCTTGTTGCAGGACTGTTGCCTTCCAATCGAGGAGCAGAGCCGTTTCGCCTGGCATAGCCATTCCCTCCAGCCCCTGAGACGCGATATCCATGTCGAGCATATAGGCATTGGGACGAAGCGTATAGCTTACCTGCAACTGCTTTCCTTCTTGCTCAGCGACGAAGACAACACTCGAGTCGGTCTTTTCCGCTATGTTGAAGACGAGGTCTGCCAGGCAAAGGTTCTCTTGCTTGAGTGGTAAGGTCAGCTTCATCGAAGCGTCTTCTTTGCCGAGAATCACGACATCACCATCCCTGCGACGGCTCTTGTATCCTATTATCTCTGCATCCTCAACGACAGCACCCTTGCTGTTGAGGCCAACCTTTACCTTATTATTCTGAAGCAATATGCGTTCTCCTTCTCCGTTACTCTGCGAGAAGAAGAGAGAACTGCTGTCTGGGGTTGCTGGAGAAGCCACAACCTCTTCGGCCTTCTTCTCTGCTTCCGCCTGTTTCTGCTGCTCCACGGCAGCGATGCTGTCCTGTCTGGCCATCGCTTCCAACTCTTCCTTGCTGGGCTGACTGTACCAGCTGAAACCGATTACGACAAGGGCAATAAGAATAAATCCTGTTATTGTATTTTTATCCATATAGGTTAGGTGTTTAATGATTTAGGCGTACAAAAGTACAAAAAAATCTTCATTCTTCACGATTAATTCTTCTTTTATTCGTATCTTTGCACAAAATTAGAACAAATGAAGCGACTTACAATACTTTTCACTATCTGTTTGATGGCATTGGGAACCAGCTATGCTGCAAACTCGAAGGACGAGACAGAAGCTCTTGCCGACTCCTCTCTCTTGCTGAGGAACTACATGAAAGCCCTCGAAACTTTAGCTAAGGAACGCGACTCGCTGAATGTTTCCGCGACTGCTTCCACACCGAATGCCTATTACTATCAGCTCCTTTCGAAGCCTGCCCTGTATGGTTCCTCGTTACATCAAATGCTGAGTCAGACGGACACATCTGTCTCTGACACTCAGTTGCAACGCCTCTTCGCTGCCCGAAAGATGCTGTCTTCGCTTTATGCCGGTGCGCCTCAACTCGTTACATACACAGAAAGCGACATTTTGGGACAGGCTGCCATCCGAAGCGACATTAATGACAGACTGCAGACCTCTGACAAACTGGCCGACAAGGTTGCTTCCGCCACACTTGCCCCACAAGTGGACGAAGCGATAGAGGTCATCACCCGTCGTCCAAACTTCTGGAAATACTCAGGCACCACCTCGTTGCAATTCGCCCAGAACTTTATCTCGGACAACTGGTACAAAGGTGGCGAAACCAACTGGACAGGCAATTTCGACCTCACATTGCGCGCCAACTACAACGACCAACGCAAGATAACTTGGGAGAACACGCTGGATGCTCAGTTGGGTTTCCAGACGACAGGAACCGACACATTACGCACCTTCCGCCCAAGCCACAACTTGCTTCGCTATACTGGCAATGCCGGCTACAAGGCTTGGAAGAACTGGTACTACTCTCTTTTGGTCATCTTGCAGACTCAGATTGCACCCAACTACCAGAGGAACACCGATATTGTCACCTCGAAATGCCTTTCCCCTTTGGAAATTACGGTTGCCCCCAGTATGAAATACGAAATCAGATGGGGCAAGAAGCAGCAGTTCACGGGCCAGCTCAACATAGCCCCCCTTGCCATGAAGATCCTGTATGTCAACGATGATGACCTCGTCAAGAACTTCGGCTTACCTGAGGGGAAGAACCAGAAAACCACGTTTGGTCCCAACATAACGCTCAGCACGAAGTGGCAGATATGCAGGCAAATCGTCTGGAACAACCGCATGTATTGGTTCAGCAACTTTGACTATCACATCTGGGAATGGGAGAACAACATCAACTTCACGGTCACCAAACTCATTACCGCGAACCTTCATCTCTATCCCCGCTTCGATAATAGCAACAAGAATTATCGTTCCGGAAAGGATCACGACGGCACCTACCTGATGTTCAAGGAGCTGCTAAGTCTGGGCCTGACCTACAATTTCTAAGGCAATTACCCATTCCACCCATGCTCATCAAATCAGCCGAATACGTCATCAGCAGTGCCCGTGTGGACCAATGTCCCCAAGGAGAATTGCCCGAATTCGCTTTTATAGGACGAAGCAATGTGGGCAAGTCCAGCCTCATCAACATGCTGACAGGCAGAGCGGGTCTGGCCAAAACATCTGCCACACCCGGCAAAACCATCCTCATCAACCACTTCCTTATTAATAAAGAGTGGTATCTCGTGGACCTTCCAGGTTATGGTTATGCCAAGCGGGGACAGCAGCAAAGGGACGAGTTGCAACGGATGATAACGGGCTACATCCTGCGTCGGGAACAGATGATGAACCTCTTCCTGCTCATCGACGCGCGCCATGAACCCCAACGTATCGATATGGAGTTCATCGAATGGCTGGGCGAGAACGGCATTCCCTTCAGTATCGTCTTCACGAAAGCCGACAAGCTGTCGAAGGGGAAACTGGCCGCGAACATCAAGCACTACCTTGCTGAACTCTCCAAACAATGGGAAGAACTGCCCCCGCACTTCATCACAAGTAGTGAGACGAAACAAGGGAAAGAGGAAGTCCTCTCGTATATCGAGGCAATCATTCAGGGATAACCTGAAAACGTTACACTGTTAAATCGCAAACGTCGCACTAGTAAATCGCAAACGTCACACTAGTAAATTGCAAACGTCACACTATACGTTTGCAAACGTGCCTGCAGTCATCCATCAATACCACTCTACGTTACTGCTGTAGGAGCTTTGTTTCTTCCATCGGAGGGCGTCTGCCAACGTGCCGGCCTTGCAGGCAAAGAGGAAGTTGAAGCTGGTGTAGGGCGTGATGACCATACTGCACGACATCGAGAAGCAATGGAGATCTCGAGCCAAAGAAACGACCGTCATACTCAACTTCTTGTAGTTAAAGTCATAACCTGACGAGAAATTGACATTCCAACCCTCAGCAATGCTGACATTTCCGGAGAAGTTGAGCGTTTGATTGAACCTGTAGGGATAGCGCATTCGCTTGGGGTTGATCTTCGCCGCAGTGTTTTCTCGCATCGAGACACTATAGCTGACCGTAAGACTCCAAGGAATCTGGAACTTCAAGTAGCCGTCCTCGTCAACCTCGCTCGGCTTGTCCCTCTTTGCAGCCTCCCTACCCTTCTTGCGGTCAGGATCGACGTTCTGCATGGTGGGATCCACTTCATCCTCGTCGTACTCGTCTTCTTCATCATCCTCGTTGCCACTGCTCGAATAGCGACTTGTCAGTTTATCCCTTATGCCAAGCAACTTCTTGATAGTCTGGTTGTTGAAGGTGTAGTGAAGATTTTGCGACATGCCTTGGAAGCGGCCAAAGCGTCCTCGGCCATATTCAGTGTGGTCGCCCACAAAGACATTGCCGTTCTTGTCGAACTCGTAGGCATATGTGGCGAACTGCGCATTCATCGAGAAGGTGTAAGACTTCGTTAGTTTCAAGCGGATACGCATGTTCAAGTCGCTCCAAGGCTTCTTCTTCGCGGCCATATTATACCCCATAGACATACCCAGTTCATCAATGAGGCTGATCTTCTTCTCACCCGTCGAGTCGCGAGCAGTACGCCATTTCATCTCAAGATTATTGGAGATGTCGAACTGAACACTACCCTGCATCGTGCTGGGAGCCGTACCATAAGCAGAACCGGCGAACGGCGAATAGCTCACCGTCGAGACATTGCCATTCGCATCTGTACGGATATATGTGTCGTAGAAGCCCCAGTTGGGAGTGCTGAAATCAGGTGCATAGTTGAAGGTCACCGAGGGAGTCATCATGTGTCGGATGGCCTTTATCTTCTTTCCGCCGAACCAAGGCATCGGAGTATACATGCCGTAAAGCTTCGTGTTGGCAGTCAAACCCAACGAGAAGTTGTAGACATTGTAGAAACCATAAATGGTGTCTCGCTGCACTCTTCTGCTCTCCTCGTCCCACGACTGCATGACTTTCTTCGAATACATACGGTCAGTAAAGGTGAAGCCAGGCGTGATGTTGATGTAATTGAAGAGTGGGAAAGTGGCGTTAATCGGTATCTGATGACGCATACCATTGCGCCAGTCCTTGATGAGACTGCTCTTGAAGAGCAGGTTCTCCTTGGTATTGATGCTGTTTGTGAGTGTTCCCGTATAGCTCATGCTTATCTTCTCGTACCAACGTTCCTTACCAGCCATCTTCTTGCGCTTGAAGGGATAGAAGCGGTTGAGCTGGATAGTCAGGTTGGGCAACGTGACAGAAAGGCTGCTATCCTGTACCTGCTGCGCAAGGTTGAAATTGCCGCTCAGCGTCAATCCGATATTGGGGAAGGACTTACTGTAGCTGATACTGCTCGTCCTGACACTTTGCGTATAGCTTTCAGGATTGTACATGCTGACGAGATTGTTGCGCTCGTAACTGCTTGTCGCAAAGTTCACGCTCGCCGAGAAACTCTGTGTCGGGTTGGCTTTCGGGTCTTGTCGGTGAGTCCAGGCTACCTTGAAGCTTTTCGAGACAGAGAAGTCAGGCATATTCTTCTCGCCTGATTGAGTGTGCTGGTAGCTTAGGTAGAGATTTCCGCTGTATCGGTATCGCTTTTTATAAGTGGACTGTGCTGACAGAGCCCACGAACCTTTCGTATAGATATCACCCAGAATCTTGGCATCAACAAAGTCGTTGAAGGCAAAATAATAGCCTCCTTCGCGCAAGTAGAAACCTCGCGTTGTCTCATCACCATAGCTAGGCATGATGAAGCCGCTGCTGTACTTGCTCTTGAAGGGGAAGAATCCGTAGGGAATAGCCAAAGGCAAAGGCACATCGCACACTACCAGATAGGTCGGTCCGAAGACGACATCCTTGCCCGGACGCACTTTGGCTCGCGTCATATTCAAGTAGAAATGAGGATGTTCGGCATCGCAGGTCGAATAGAACGCCTTCTTTACATACATCGTTCCGCTGCTGTCCCGCTTGGCATCCAGACTCTTCATGTATCCTTCTCCCTGCTGAGTATAGACGTTGGAGATATAGGCTTTGCGCGACTTGAAGTTGTAGCTGATGCTGTCAGGCTCGTATTCATCTGTGCCTTGGCGGAAGATAGGCTTGCCCGTGACGTTCCCCAAAGAGTCTGTTCGACTGATGGCATGCACCAAACTGCTGTCGATAGAGATGTTTATAATGTCTGCCTCGAGCTCGAGATTCTGGTATTTGACCTTACTTGCGCCATAGAGATGAGCTCGCGAATTGGCGTAATCGAACGTAATGGAGTCTTCTGCCGAATAGTTTACGGGCATATCAAGGGCATTCTTGCTCTTGGGAGTCGTGTCGACAGGCACTGTGTCTTGCTCCAAAGTATCAGGCAAGATGGTATAGGCACGCAAGGGGATACTGTCCCCCCGCAGCGAATCGGTGTCGCTCTTCAAGAAGGGAACCCTTCCTGAAGGACGTGCCGCCAATGCTGCCAAAACGTAGCATGCAGTCAATATCGATAATAACCTTGCCTTCAAACGCTATATAGTTATTGCAATTTGCAAAGGTAAGACTATTTTCTGACACTTCGTGTCTTTTCCTTTTATTATTATGATTTTTTCACTCAAAGCGTGCCATCCAAGCCTTAAAAACGGCAATTCCGTCGATGCCGAACTTCTCTAAACTGCGGATTGCCTGCTCCGGAGTCTTCTCTATGTCGAGTCGGGTTTTGGAATAAAACTTGTCGGCATAGCAGATGATTTGCTCTTCGATGCTTTCCGGCGTGAAGTCCTGATGAGGGAGAGGCAGGTTCTGGCGTTCTATCTCGAAGGCCGTGAGTCCGGTTCCCGTGTGTCGTTCCGCTATTCGGGCATGCATGGGAAGCCCTTCGCCTCGGAGAATCTCTGCGCCAAGAATGCCGTGACGGATATAAGGCTCTGATCCATAGCAATATATGGAAGGCGCATCGACGCGAACTATGCCGATATCGTGGAGCATGGCCGCTTCCCAAAGTAGCGTTTCGTCTGCCTTCAGTTCAGGATGTGCCTTAGCTATTTTCAGCGCACGACGAGCCACATCCGTACTATGACGAAGCAGTATCTGTTCCAACGGCTCGTTGCCCTGACAATACTTATGAATCAACTCATTTACCATAATCTCTCGCATTTTCGCACAAAATTACAAAAAACTCTGAACTCTGAACGATAAAATCCGAACTTTTTTTCGTACCTTTGCAACTTGAACAATGAAATAGGTAATAAGATGAAGTACGGGTTCGATAACGACAAATACATTTCCATTCAGTCGCAGCACATCAAAGAGCGTATCGCACAGTTCTCCGGAAAGCTTTATCTGGAGCTTGGAGGCAAACTTTTCGACGACCATCATGCCAGCAGAGTGTTGCCCGGATTCCAGCCTGACAGCAAGTTGCGGATGTTCCAGCAGCTAAGCTCCAGTGCCGAGATTGTGATTGTCATCAGCGCTCTCGACATTGAGAAGAACAAAGTCCGTCAAGACTTGGGCATCACCTATGACGAAGATGTGCTTCGCCTCCGTTCTGAGTTCCAGAAGAGAGGTTTCATGGTGAATGGCGTCGTTATCACTCATTACAACGGACAAAGCAGTGCCGCCATCTATCGACGTCGTTTGGAACACCTCGGAATACGCGCCTATTACCATTATAATATTGAGGGTTATCCCAACAATGTGGCGCTCATAAACTCCGAAGAAGGCTTCGGCCGCAACGATTACGTGGAAACAACCCAACCGCTCGTCATCGTGACAGCTCCTGGTCCTGGCAGCGGAAAGATGGCCGTCTGTCTGAGTCAACTCTATGCCGAGCGCAAAAGAGGAATCGAAGCAGGTTACGCGAAGTTCGAAACCTTCCCTGTCTGGAACCTGCCACTCAAGCATCCTGTCAACATAGCCTATGAAGCCGCAACAGCCGACTTGGGTGATGTCAACATGATCGACCCCTTCCACATGGATGCCTACAACAAAGTCGCCATCAACTACAACCGAGATGTGGAGATATTCCCTGTCCTCAACACCCTCTTCGAAGGCATCTACGGCACTTGTCCCTACAAGTCGCCGACAGATATGGGCGTGAATATGGTGGGCTTCTGCATTTGTGACGACGAGATTTGCCAGCAAGCAGGCAAGGACGAAGTCATCCGACGCTACTACACAGCCCTCAACCAAATGGCCGACGGAGCATGCAACGATTCGGAAGTCAACAAGATATCTCTGCTGCTCAAGCAAGCCAAAATCAGCACAGACGACCGCCGAGTGACCGTCGAAGCACGCCGTCGTTTGGAAGAATCGGGTGTTCCTTCATCTGCAATCGAACTCGAAGACGGCACCATCATCACGGCAGCTTCGTCCCCTCTGCTTGGTACGGCCTCATCTCTATTGCTCAACGCGACCAAACACCTGGCAGGAATCGACCACGACCTCAAGCTCATCTCGCAAGACTTCATCGAGCCTATCCAACGCACAAAGATAGAATATCTGGGAGGACACAACCCTCGTCTGCACACAGACGAAGTCCTTGTCGCGCTAAGTGTACTGAGCCGTCAGGACGAGAACTGCCGTCGAGCCCTCGCTCAACTGCCCAGCCTAGCCGGCCTGCAAGCACACACCACCATTATGCTAGGGGAAGTTGACCGCAAGATATTCAAGAAGTTAGGCGTCGACCTTACCTGCGATCCGGTAAAGAAATACTGACGTTTTCCCTCGACACAAGTCAACAAAAGAAACTAGGCACGTTAACTTCGAAAACGTCACACGTGATAATCGCCAACGACTAACGTGACGTTTGGCTTTTTCACACGTGACGTTTGCAATCGTCACGTGTGTTGTTTCCAATCATCCCTAGCCTACCTCTTTAAGTCAGGCAGAGAAACCAGCTTTTTAATAACGGTAAGCTACGCCAAGAGTCGCGTAAATGGGGTACATCTTAAAGGTGATGGCCTCGAAGTTGCGGTCCCAAATGTCAGTCATACCCCAGTCGAGAAGGCCAAAGACATTCAGATGTTTCATCGCCTTCCAGTCGAACGCTATTTCTATACCAAGGGCAACGGGTTGCATCTTTTCCGGGAAGTCATCAGGATAGGTTGTAGGATTCTCTCTGGTCATCAATATCTTTGAGCCGACAGGAGAGTCTTCGCGAAGATAACCCACACCGTCTTCATTGTCATAAACCTCGCCACCAAAGGTCTGATGGAAGTAGAGACTGAGGTACGGGCCTGCACTCACGTTCCACCTTGGGCTCATTCGGAATGTTGCGAGCAAGGGCAGAGTCACACCCCACATCTCTGTGTTAGTGATGTTAGTACCTGTGAAATAACCTTTCGTGATTTCCCCTTCTTGCTCAAGCCACACGTAATAATTCTTGACGTCGGCTTCCGTATGAAACCCTTCCCAGAAAAAATGAGCTCCTGCAGACACGCCCCAACGTTTGGTAAACATCTTGTATCCGTCGATTCCGAGGCTTATTCCACCTCTCGGACTAAAGCCATTTATCTTTCTGACCTCAGCTGGCAATGGCAGAGGGGTTGTCCCTCCGATGACATAACCTACGCGAGCGATGAAGCCTCCGCCTTTGAGACCTGTTGTAGGCCCCCACTTCTCGAAAGGGTTCTCCTCTTGAGCTTGTATGGATAATGCAATGAAAAGGAGTGAAATGGTTAGATATATGATGCGTTTCATGTCTTTGATGTTTTATTCACAAAATAGTTGTGCGTTGTCGATAAGGAGCTTGCTGCCAATGGCTCCCTTGAAATATGCGCCTCCCCAACTGCTGGCAAAGCCGATTATGAGACTGTAGCCTTTGTCGGCCAACTCGTCGGCATTCAGTTCGGCACGATACTCAACTGGAATCGTCACTTCCTGCCATTCGTTTGTTACGCCGTGAATCGGATCGTTGGAAAGTTTGTCGCTTCCATCTGCATTATAATGATGAGGAAGACGTCCCAAGCCAACTATGTAAGGACTCGACAGGACATCGTTTCCGTCGAGCTGCACCTTGTTGCCTTCTGCATCTTCGTTTCGATACATCACAACATAAGCATCAGGCTCGTCGATGACATCTTCCACCTTATTTCCCTCGCGATCTTGGAAAGAAGCTCCTGGCTCGTAACGAAGCCAAACACGCATTAGTACAGGCTTATGAGTAAAAGGTGTGCCGAATTGTGTCGCTTTCAGAGCATCCTTCAAAGCATTACTTACGTCAAAGACGCCGTTGAACATACTTCCAGAAGCAATAAGCATCTTTGCTATCCTGCCAAAAGGACCTGTGTCACACGTCTCAAGTTTGAGACAATCACTGCCGTCAGGGCCGCCTCCAACTACTGGCGTCGATGGGTAATCCAAAGGTTTTGCCGAAGATTTGCTGATCTTGAAGCCTGGATTGCCATTCTTCCATGTTCCATCTGTAAAGACTTCCGGAGCCTCCCAGATATAGTATTTGCCTGACGGATCAAGGTAATAATTCTCAAAATTCATGGAAAGATTGCCTTCGCTGGCCACATCGTGAACCACAGAGATACAGTATCTGCGACTCCATACCTTGTTCTCGGAGACGACCAAAAAGCGCTGAACCTTATCATTCGAGTAATCCACAAGCGAACCATTCAGGAATGGCGTAATCGTTTCATCTTCCGCTACAACATAAACAGTTGCCCCGGCTGTTACGCGAAGAGTGGTGGGGATGCGCTGCACACTGGCATAACTGCGAACCGTAAACACGATATCCGTGTCAGTCGAAATGACAGTTTGGATCGTGTCGTAGTCGTGATAGAAGAAATCCGATGGGGTGTCGAGATGAAGAGACACTGTCTCGATGTCGCACTCGGTATTCTCCTGTTCTGCCTTGATACAGGAACCCAAAAGGATTGGAACGACAACAAGCGCTAAAATGGATGTTTTGTTCATTTTTATGCTACGTTTTCTTTAATCGCGTGCAAAGTTACGAAAACATTTTGGACGAGAAAAAGCATTTCGGTAGAAATATGCTCTATTTACTCCAATTGTACCACAATCACTTTTCAATCACCATCTTTTTGATGACAACATCTTCCAAAGGACGGTCATTCTCGTCTGTCTTGACCCCCTGAATGCTTTTCACAACTTCCATTCCCTCAATGACTTCGCCAAATACGGTATATTGTCCGTCGAGATGAGGAGTGCCACCTCGCATATAATAGTCATCCACCATTTGCGATGTAAGCTCGATTCCCTTCTCTTCCAGCATGGCACGAACCTTCTTGATATCGGCCGCAGCCTGTTTCTTGCCATAAACTATGTAGAACTGACTGCCGCTACTCTCCTTCTCCGGGTTGACATCGTCAGGTTCTCTGGCTGCCGCCAAAGCACCTCGCCAATGGTAAAGATAGGGAAGGTCGAATTCTGCAGGAATGGTATAGCCTGGCCCTCCATCGCCGAGCAGCTTGCCAGGTTCGGCATTTCGACTGTCCGGATCACCTCCTTGAATCATGAAATCTTTGATGCATCGATGGAAAAGTGTGCCGTTGTAGAAGCCTTCACGAGCAAGTTTGAGGAAGTTGTCACGATGCAAAGGCGTGTCGTCGGAAAGCGCGACACGAATGTTGCCTACATTTGTCTCAATTCGAACGATGTGACGTTTCTCTTTCTTCTTGGCCTCGACAGACAGCATGCCCATGCAAAGGAAAGCGAGAAAAACGAGTAATAGCTTATGTTTCATAGTTTAAACTTGTTTTTGCCATTTCATTATTAGGTTTGCCACCTCCTTGCCACATTGCCTTACATTATAATATTGTTCTGCCAAAGCACGTCCTTTCCTGCCCATCATTTGGGCTTCTTCCGTATGATCGGCAATGTAACGAAGTTTCTCTTTCCATCCTTCGACGTCCCCCACTTCAATCCAGAAACCGCAACCTTCCGCTTCAATGTCAATCGGCATTTGCGGGTTGCGTGTGCAAAGGATGGGAAGGCCCAAGGCAAGCGCCTCCACGACTGTAGTCAAACCAACTGTATAATTGCTCTTCTGGCAACAAATACAAACGCAACGGCTTTGTGCGACCTTTAGCGCGATTTCATGAGGAATGGGTCGATCGCCATAATGCAACTCGATGTTTTCTGCAGGATGGAGTGCATCGAAGTATGCTTCCCGCTTTTTCTCGGCATAAAGAGTCAAGGGAAGTCCCGTTTCCTGAAATGCTTTGAGAAGTGTTTCGAAGTCGCGAAGTTCCTTTCCTGTCGAGATGAATTGAATGGGATGAAGTCCGTCGTTTTGCAAGTTATCGTAGTAATCGAGGTCCGCTCCCCAATGTACCATACTCATTCGGCTTGGGTCGGCTTTTTTCGAGAGCAAGCTGTCTTGCATCAACTTCTCGGAAAAGAAGATCATATGGTCAATTCCGCGATAGAAAAGGCGTGCCAGAGCCTCTCGCAAAGGGTTCTTCGCCTTGACGATTGGCTGGTGATGCCACACAACTATGGGTCGTCTATAGAGCCCCAAAGCACGAAGCAAGATGATGGGTTCAATGCCTAAAGTGTGTGTGGCATAGAGCACATCGTAGTGTTTGCGACAGGTCAGGACCTTCCAAGTCGCGACAAACATGTCTCGAAGGCGTTTGTAAGTGTGCCTTTGATGGTGCCAAACCACATCGATTCCATAGTCGCTCAACTGCAAA
>Ga0247610_10006201_pt1 | contig 12481 bp, 5 predicted proteins | sample 174DNAGHGhighgp2_FD_193483 | JGI IMG/M metagenome (GOLD analysis project Ga0247610, IMG submission 193483) | Sheep rumen microbial communities from Palmerston North, Manawatu-Wanganui, New Zealand - 1742 DNA GHGhigh gp2 | ecosystem: Host-associated > Mammals > Digestive system > Stomach > Rumen ...
CATATAAGAACCTATGCCGGGAATGCCGTTACGCAAGATCGTACGTACGTCTCCAGCCAATTGGCGCTCAATGTCCTGATCGATAGAAACGCCACTGGTCTCATTTATCAAGGCAGTCTTCTGTGAAATAATGGTCGTTCCGTCGGTAAAGGAACTGTTGAAGTTATCGACTATCAGGTTAGCATCTGCCTTCCCGTCTTTAACTGCCACCTGCAAAGGATTGTATCCTTCTGCATATACATACACAGCATCCGAGAAGACTGGGATAGACAGCTTGTAGCTACCATCCTCTTCGGTAAGGGTAGAGTATCTCTCCAGACCAAAAGCCTGAATGCGGACACCACCCATGGGTTCACCTGTTGCATCGTCAATCACAACGCCGGTTACTTCCTTCATCTCGTATACCTTTTCATTCTGAGGTCTGGCAGCTTTCTTAACAACTACCTCCCCATCTTCTTCACTCTCATCCTGTGCATAGACATTCGTCGTGCAGAGACAGGAAAGAGCCATGAAGCATAGACTTATACCCAAAGTCCTATGCAAGAACGTATTATTGAATGTCTTTTTCATAATTCTGCTATCGTATTACTATGGGACAAGCTAATTTTTTCTCTTAAGAATGATCTTATCAATCACAAGGTCATAAACGAAACCGTTCTTGTTGGCATCATTCTTACTGGTAACACCTTCAATATACAGTGTCGGATAAGAGTAACGCAAATTCTTATATGAATAGGGGAACTCAAAGTCCTCATATAAGGTTAATGTGTCTACTCGCAATCCGTTATACTCAATACCAGTAGTTGCTGTCAAGGCCTGATTCTTGTCCTTGCTTCCTCCATTATTATATGTAAGAGTAGCCTTGATCTTGTACTTGTTGACACTAGCAAGTGCTTTCACATAGTTTGTATCGATTTCATTAGTACGTACAAACATTGTGTCTGTAATGTCAAACTCATTTACAATCGTATCAAGTTTATAGAACTCTTCCTCTATTTCCGTAGCGCTGGCAATATCCAGGTACCAGTGTGGAACAGCAACAATCTGTATATCATACTTGCCACTCATGACCTGAGCATTGGGAACATATGCACTGGGGCTGTTGCCCTGAAGTATGATATCCACTTTAGGTCCAGAAGTTGGGCCAGAAGCATCAAAATGGAAGAAGTTGTCGTTGCTGACTTCACCATATATGCTGGTAATAGCCTTGAACGCCTCGTTAGAGAATGAATATCTCATGGAACTTGGACCAACCTTGTACCTGCTGCTTTCTGTATTATAGAACTGGGCACCACCTTCAATCTCTACATTAACATCGGGTGTATAGTATTCTGATGGGAAATTCCACGATGAAACCTCATATGCAAGACCGTTACTCATCTCCAATGGTTCAGCATCACCGAAAAGCGTGGCCTTATCCCAATCGCCAACATTGCGGAGGGTATCGCCAAAGGTATTAAGCAGATACTCTGCCCTTGCGCCCCTGTCTGTCTTGAATTCATCAAGAGTCCACATGATCTGGTCATTGATCTTCGGCTGTTTGTGAATATTGAAGACAAGAGGCGAAATCATATCCATCTCTGTACTCATCTTCTGCAGAGAATCGACATCAGCCACATCAAGGTATGCTGTGGTGTTCATATTACCCTTATTCTTGTCTTCGTATTTGGGAGCATATATGTGAGCTTCCTTCAGCTTCTCATAGGTAGCATCCCAAGCTGCATCGGTAGGCATAATCATGATGAAGACGGAGTCCTCGTTGTTGATTCGTGCACCAAAACCATATTCCGGCATTAGCCACTTCTCTCGACCTTCTTCTGGCAAGTAGAACGTGCCGTCAAACAGACGATTGGAAGTGTGGTAAACACTGTCAACATATGTGGGGTTACCATTTTCATCAGGTAAGCCTTCGATACTTGCGTTAACATTGAAATAAGTAGTGTCCTTACCTACAACATATTTGCCGAACTTTGTCTGAGGCTCCTTGAATTTAAGAGACTCATAGAAGTTGTAACGGAATGGAGCGATACCCTTGAGAACGTGCATCACACCATTGACTGCAGGGATGTTGTACTTATCTCCAAGAGGAAGTCCCTCTAATGTCTTTTTTGTTTTATCGAACTCCAGGTTCTTACCATTGATCATCTTCACCGTATCAACACCCGGTTCAGAGATGTTGTGACGCCAAAGAGCAATATGGTTGCCCAAGAACTGTTGTTGAACATTATAACCGTCCACAGGGTTTTCACTTAGACACATTTGCTTCCACTTCAGGTACTCTTGTTCAGTAAGCACACTGTTATCGGGAACCCAAACGGTATTTACCTGTCCGCCACTAAGAACGTTCTCGTATGTGTAAGTGGGGACTGCATGCGTATTGTCCTTATAGTATTTGGCATGTCGCACAATGTCTGCGAAACGACTGTAGTCGGGATTCTCCTTAATCAGGTCCCACAGCGTCTGCGTTGCCTCGGTGCCCAACTCGTTATTATAGTGGTCATCCCATGTATCGGTACAACCCGGCACAGCTATCAGGACCGTAGCCATTGCCATTGCACCGATGTATTTGTTTATTCTGTTATTAGCCATATTATGTATGTCTTTTATAACTGATATCTATTACTTCTCTCTATTAGTGCTATTAATGCTCGTACTTGGACTTGTTCCAAACAGGATTCTGTTCAATAGCACCGTTGCTGGCCTTTACCTCCAAGTAATAGATGGGGCAATACAGACCATATCGGTTCTTGAAACGGTTGGTCAAGGTTGTAGCATAGCTTGCATTTGAGCCTGATCCAAGGAATAACTCAACCATTGCACTCATACCACTTTGACCATTGGGAACACCAGGTTCGCGCGGGTCGTCGGGATCAGTCTTAACATAAGAACTACGTTCCGCCATACGAACCAAGTCGAACCAACGTTTACCTTCACCGATAAGCTCAATCTGACGTTCGTTCATAACGTAAACGACACTTTCGGTTAAGGTGACACCATTCTTCGCTTTCTTGCTAGCAGCTGTGGTGTTGCCTATAGTTCCTTCTGTCATAGCATCAGTGTTGGGAACCTTGGAAGAATTCCTGAAGTTGCAATATGAACGACGATGAATGGCATTACATATCGCTTTCACTGTCTTCGCATTCGAGTTGCCCAAGCAAGCAAGTGCCTCAGCCTTGATGAGCATAACATCGGTCATACGGTAGATGATCCAGTTGTTGTGCGTAGTGGAAGTGTAATGAAGGCTCTTGATTTCACGGCTTGTTGTTGAGCCGTCCATCTCCAAGTCATCAAAATGATACTTCATACAATAATAGCCAGACTGAGCCTGTGCATTGGCAGTACCGCTACCTGTAACCACTCTGTTTTGACAACAAACCCAAAGGCGTGAATCCCACATGCCACCATTGTCTCCAGTACCGGAAATACCACCATTGTAAAGGGCATCCATAGCATCCTTGTTAACCATCAGGTGTGTTCCGTTACCAAATCCATAGAGAGAATTGACAACCGTGTTCGACAAGTTATCGGATACAGAATACTGCAACTCAAAGATGCTTTCACGACTGTTCTTGTTGTTAAAGATTGCACGTTGAGCTTCCAACTTCGGTGTTGTTGCCTGAGCAGCTCCTTCGAAGTTGTTCTTAATCATCTCGCAGTTAGTGAGACCATAACTGAAGGTTTCTTCTGCAGTTGTTTCAGGCCCTGCACTTGACCTTTCCTCTGCATTCTGATTGGCAAGATACTGAAGGCTTAAATCAGCATACTCGACAGCCTTGTTGTAGTCGTCATCAACATTATGACTGATTTCTTCACCATTAACAATGTCTACGCCTTTCTTACCATGACGGCCTTCATGCAAAGAGCCGCGCCAAAGGTACATATCGGCCAACATTGCATAGATTGCGCAGTTGGTAATCATTCCCTTACTGTCTTCCTTTCTGGTGAAACGATTACGTGCCTTACCTTTCACTCTTTCGCAGTCAGCGATAATAGAATCGAGAACTACAAGTTGATTGGTAAGGGGGAACAATTCTACTTCGGAGTCCTTGTTAATCACCTTTGTGGTATAAGGCACATCCTTGAAAGCGCGAATCAAATAGAAGTAGTTCAAGGCGCGGAGAGCAGTCATTTCTGCCTGCATCTGAATCCATTCGCCTGTAGTGAACTGCTTGTCCCTTGCAAGGACTTCTTCGCCATGCTGCAATACTTTGTTACAGTAGTTAATAGTAGTGTAAACACCGCCCCAGTCAAAAACATTCATACTGGAGTCTGGCATACCATTTATAATCTCAATATACATGTCACGGTTCCCTTGGGAACTATGATCTACTGAGTTAATCGCATAGGAATCTGAACGAAGGTCGCCCCACAACACAAACTTAGATACTGTCTGTGCCATCTGACGGTATGCACCATAACGCACGCCCTCCAAGTCGTTCTTGTCTTCCCAAAAATTCTCTTCTACGACACGGTCCTGAGGGTATATGGTCAACCAATCCGTGCAGGATGATGTACCAAGGGTTACAAGACCCATGAGGCAGACTGTATGATATATGTTCTTAAAACTTTTCATAGTCGTCACAATTTTAGAAACCAAGAGTTAAACTACACGTGAATGACTTCGAGCGGGGTGTACGGTTGTTGTCTCTCGCAACAGCAAATCCCTGGGGAGAAACGTCAGGATCGACACCAGTATACTTTGTCCAGCACCAGAGGTTGTCCAAAGATGCGTACAACGTTAATTTGTTGATGCCATAAGGCTTAAGCTTCTTGGCATCGAAGTCATAGCTCAACTGAACATACTGCAAACGCAGATAGTCACCATTTTCAACATAGCGGTCACTAGGCAATGAATTGTAGCTCCTATAACCATTGACGCTGCTCAAAGCGCGAGGAACAACGGTCTCATCACCATTCTTACGCCAACGCCATGTGGTTGCGAAACTCTGGTTCTGGTTGTTCAACATACTTTCCAGATTCATTCGAGCCAAATTGACTATCTGGTTGCCAACACGGAAGTTAAAGCCTACGTTCATAGACAATCTGCCGTAGTAGAGATTGAGGCCGAAACCACCATTGCACTTAGGATTAGAGTTACCAAGGTAAACCATATCATAGCGGTCAATCTGACCATCATGGTTAATGTCCTCGTAGATGGCATCACCACCTTGGAACTGATAGCGATAACCTTCGTTATAACAGTAGTACATTGGCAAAGGAATACCCTTGGCATCCGTCAACATATTGCCATCGGCATCGAATGCAATAGGACAAGTGTGTATTTCTCCGCGACGCTCAGCTGCTGCTGCAGTGTTGATGGGATGGCCTTGTGCATCATAGCCAGTACCAGTTCCCCATTCAAGACCATGATCTTGGGCATATTGACGACCAACTCCATTCTCGTCAGCCTCTGCATAGCCATAGCTAGCAACTGAAGCATTGGTTATACCATTGTGGTCGTAGTCGTACTTGTATACACCAAGATAGTGGAGACCGTAGATAGAACCGAGGGCGTTGCCAATCTGTACACGCTGATTGTAATTCAAGTTGCCAGGCTGGTATGTCTCGGCACCATTCAGACTTTCAAGAATAAGAGGATTCATCTCCTCAACCTCATTGAAGTTCTGTGCGATATTACCACGTAATCTCATGGAGAACTTTCCATACTTGCATATACGAGAAGTGGAGAAGTTAAGCTCCCAACCCTTGTTGCGAAGAACACCTGCATTCACCTGATTCAATGAAGAGAAACCGTTTGCACTGGGGATGCGAAGGTTGTTCATCAACAAATCAGTTGTCTTGTGGTCATAAAGTTCACCATCGATGGTAATCAAGTCTTTCAAGAAACCGACATTAAAGCCAAGATTCAGCTTTCTGGTCTTTTCCCAACGCAACTGCTCCAATGAAAGGTTTTCTGGAGTAATAACCTGGTGACCATTGTAATAGCCATTGGTGGCATACTTGTTATACTGGTTACTACCAGCGCCACCACCACCGGTGATACCCCAAGATCCACGAATAGCGAACATGCTCAACCAGTCTTTACTAAACTTCATGAAGTCCTCGTCGATGATGTTCCAACGAACACCAGCAGAGGGGAAGAAGCCATACTTGTGGCCACGACCGAAACTGGTGCTACCATCCCAACGGGCTGAAAGGTCGACATTATACTTACCCTTATAAGCATAGTGAACATTTCCGAAGAAACTATGGTTTCTCCCCTCACTTGAAGTGGATGATGCTGAGCGGAGCAGTGCCACAACAGTTGGATCAGTAATTCCGTTAGGAACATTCCACAGACCAAGTACCTGAGAACTACTGCTACGAACTGCCATCTCAAATCGTGCCAAAGCACTCAGACTATGGTCAGTGTTCTTGAATGCAGAATAGTATTTCAAATCATGACGTGTGGTAAATTCCAACATCTTGTACTCATCATTGCTGACATTGTTACGTTCGTTGTCGGCGAGGCTGGACGCGTTGTCGCCACCCCAAACCCAATCCATGGTTCGGAGTTCACTGGGACAATACTGGTCGTTACTGTTGTTAGCGATGTTCAGCAAAACATCACCTACATAATTCAGTTTGTGCTTGTCGTCCTCTATGCCGAGCAACTTATACTCAACACTGAACTGAGGAGTCAGGTTGTACTGTTTCTGCTTCCACCATGCCTTCATTGCACGAGCAACAGGGTTACCATTCTTGAACATGTCATTAAGGTCGTATGATGTCATCATACCATTGTTCTCCTTACGCTCTGTACCACCTGTAGCGAAAGTAGCAGCCAAGGGCAACATGTTGAAGTAATTGTCAGTACGAACAGGATTTCCGTTTTCGTCAAGTCTGTACTCATAGACACTCATGTTAGGCATGGCATTGTATGCACGAGCCAAAATGTCGTTACCGTAGTTCTTCTGGTTGGTTGTAAATGCCAAGTTAATGACACTCGAGAACTTGATACGGTCACTGACATAATAGTCCAAAGTAGTTGCGGAGGTAAAACGGTTAAGTTTCTGTCCAATAATAGAACCGGTGCTCTTGTTGTAGTTAGCACTGATACGGAATTGCGCTTTTTCACCACCACCAGTAAGAGCTACCGTGAACGTGTGCTCCTGACCGAACTGCTGTACCTTCTTCACCCAGTCAGTATTATGACTGTAATGACTATATATATAAGGTAGTTCTTGGTTATAGTCCAATTCAGGAAGTGAAGTGCTTCTGTGATTGGGATTGTAGTATGCTTCTTTGAGCATCATTGTATATCCGTCACCATTCAACATCTCGTAACCCTCAGGCTGCCATGTTCCCTTGAATCTGTACTTGAAGTCTACACGTGTCTTACCACGAGAACCACGGCGCAATTTGATTTCAAGGACACCATTGGCACCTCTTGAACCCCATTTAGCGGTAGATGCAGCATCCTTCAAGACAGTGACAGACTCAATGTCTTCAGGGTTAACCTGCAACAATGTTGAGAACTGCTCCTCGTTGTCCATGTTTGAGAAGTCATATTTAGCTGCCTCCTCTTCAGGGATATCGAAGATGTGGTCATTGACGACGATCAAAGGCTGCGCATTACCATTAATAGTTGTAGTACCGCGCAGGCGCATGGTAGTACCGGAACCAAGGTTACCAGAGTTAGGCACAATGTCGAGACCGGCAATCTGGCCCTGCAAGGCCTGGCCGACATCCTCGAAACCAAGGCCTTCCAGGTCATCCATCTTGAAGTTCTGTACTGCACCAGAATACTCGCGGGCAGGGATTTCGAGACCTGTGGTAGCTGCCAATTTCTTACCTTCGACGGTAACCTCCGTCATTGTCTTTGTATTATCTTGCAGAGTTACCTTGAAGACACTCTTGCCACTTCCAATCTTTTGGCTCCATGCTTTGTAGCCGATGAAAGTAATCTGAAGTGTATTATTCGGATCTTTGATATTCATGGTAAAGTTACCATTCATATCAGTAACGGCCTGACTGACAATACGGTTATTCTTATCTATCTCTTTGACGTTGGCACCGATGATGACATCAATATCATCAGATACGGTACCAGAGATACGCCGTTGCTGTGCGTTTACGGGTAACGCCATGATTGCGACTACCCAAAGCAGTAAAAGCTTAATTATTTTATTCTTCATAGTCGGATGATTTTATCGGATAGCGTATCTCTGTAAATATCTCTTTGCTTTTATGGTCGACTCCCATGTCTTGTCGTGTCTTCCATCGATAACCTTTGTGTGATTCAGGTAACCATCGATAGAATGAATAACGGCAGCACTGGATGAGTTGATGGTGATACCCTTCATCTGCTGGTTGACAGGCGTTTTGTTGCAGGAGATGTCACGTGCTAAGACGTTCTTTTCTCCAACTGTCACAAAGGGATGGGCGCCCATGCTATTACCATTTTCTTTCCATGTCACATCATCACATACACGAAGGTCTGTTCCATCGCCATTTGCGACGCGATCGACATGAATCTTACAGAAGAGCTCTAATTCCTTATCATAACTGGAGGTTACCATTTCGTTGGGTGCAAGGACTGTCTTATCAGCAAAGACAGAGTTGTCGGCGAAGTGATAACGAACAAAGTTAGTCAGATAAGTAATCTTGGCTGCAATACGCACGCTGTCTTCATAGGTCTGAAGTGAGTCTGTGTATTCGATGTCGCCATTGGGATCACGTCTTGGCTCACCCGTTTCCTCGTCAATGTAGGGTTTGCAGTGACTGCGGAAATCCTCGCGAATTTCCTCCCAGGTTGGCAGACCAGCTTCGATAGCCGCTAATACTGCCTCATTGCTTGGAACGAAGACTGTATAACGGTAGTTGTTGAAGAACTGAACATTGTAGTCCAAACCATTGTCTGCTACAAAAATCTTATATTTCTTCAGAGCAGATTCTCTTTGTGTCTTAGAAAGACTACCATCTACCAGTCCACAACCGATAATTTCTGTTTCATAACCATCAGCAGTACAGAGATCATAGAACTGGCTATATGGCGTTTCTGCTGCAGGATCGCCTTCCTGATACTTATACCAGTCAGCATCATTTGTGAAGATACTGTATACACTGCGATAAGTGGGAACCAGCGGAGAATTGAGGACGTAGGTATGACCATTGTCCACATTACGTGTCTTTGTAAGCTTACAAGATGTGACACCTGGGTTATCGCTAACAACACCCAGACGTTCATTCTCAAGTTGGAAGCCACCCTTCACGGCAATAACGCTGTCATTGTCATCACGAACGACCTTAACGGCATTACCATTCTTAGAGAGGTAATACTCGTCCAGAGGTGTTGATGTATCAATGCCGTAGTATTTCTGGTCTTCACGTGTCATAGGATTGGTTCCATCATGCACAATCGTGTGGCTCTCCAAGATATCTTTCAGACGGTTCACTACCTCAGTATTATCATACTGGTTCGTACCTGGAATCATGTTACCAATGGTACCAAGCTCGTTTGTGCCCTTGTTGTAGGGGCAGTAGTAGTACCTGAATCTAAGTTTAACAGGGAAGGTTCCGCCTACGAAATAGAATTCGATAGCACGAGGTGTACGACTCTTCATGCTGGCGGGGTCATAATAGTAGAAGAGTGCGCTATCACTGGGCAACAGGAAGGTGAACTTACTCTGCATAGCCTTAAGGTAAGCGTAGTAGTTCAAATTCATGTAGTCGTCATAGATGGCAGACTTCATAATCTTATTTGTTTTACTAATGAACGCGGGCGCGGTAACAGATCTATAGTCTGCAGGGACACAAGTTCTGTCCATAACGTAGATCACGCCATTGTTTGCAACCAAACAAGTATCAAGCTGACCAATTGCCTCATCAACATTGTCGAACAACGGTTCCATTGCATCATCAGTAAGCTTGGACCACTTGCTGGGAACAGAGCCGACGAATGAGCGTTGCATAAAGTTATTGATCAGTTTGTCGAGAGTACCTACAGGAATGCAGTCTATTTGCCTATAAAGCTCGTCAATGTTCGTAGCTCTAGCATAAGGAATCTGCTCGGCAGTACCTTCATTAGCATAATATGTACGAATGAGGTCCTCACCTGCATTCTGGAAATAGTGCCACATCTGGTCGTCACTAGGAACGAAAATAGCTGCCATATCTTTGCGGACATCCATTTCGTCGTAATAACCATTCCATCCCGGATCATATTTAAGAGCAGGAATACGGTCAGGTGTGGAACCATCCTTATAGGGGTTGTAGGTCTGGTAAGTACCCTTTGGACCTGGCTCGAACTTAGGTATTTCACCATCTTGGCCTGCCCTTACATAACCAGCCTTTACAGAGAAGTTATTGTTAGAGAAATATCTCTTTGTAAAGATTGAGTCTGTAAAGTCGGGGTGAAGTACCTTATAAGCTTCGGTGATACGGTTGCAATAGAAAGGTGCACAGAAGCGATCGAGGATATGGCTGAAGATGTTAGTCTTACCATTGGTACGAATGACCTCTGCCATATTGGTGAGCGGGCAAAGCGGCTTCTCAGTAACGTTTACATAGCCGTTTTCGCAGACACCATCCTTGTCTTTCAGGAGAGCATCATAAATATGTACATCGCTCGTATTTCTTTCGCGACCCATGAAATATGCGAAGTCCTCGTCTTTCACGGTATTTCTAGACATGTGCTCCGAGGTGAAGTGCAGCATCATCGGCAATGTTGAGTCAATTGCCATATAAATGCCCTTTCCACCATTTTCCTCACGGAAACGCTCCCAATAGTCCTTGTCTGTAGCAGAGTAGCTAAAGGGCAGGTCTGCCGAAGCGACATAGGTGATAGAGTCAGTAGCCTCAACGTCGGTATAGCGACGCATGTACTCGCCACGGGTGGGAGAATTGGTTCCATCGGACTGGCTGCTTGCCAGATTCTCCATCACAATGGCATTGTTAAGCATGCTGGTGTGAATCAGCAACTTTTTCTGAGCCTGACTCAGATTCTCATAACTTGTGGCATAATGCCAAGGGTTGCTCTCTGGCAGATTGGCATTGGCAGCAAAAAACGCATCCCAAGCAGAGTCATTTGCCACGAAGACTGTCTTCGAACCGGTTCGGCTCAACACGTCTGTCAATGGACGCATGCCTTCGGGATTAACATCCTTGTCTGCCAACAACTTCAGATAAGTTCTGAAATTGCCCTTCTGCTCCAGGCTTTCGTATATGCTTGAATTGAGCCAACTGGGCTTCTCATCGTCCAGTATAAACTCATCCTGACAAGCATACATCAGCCCGCAAAGTGTCAGCAGACATACCACCCGTGAGGAATGTCTGCTCCATTTGCTTAAACGGTTTGTCATACGCATTGTTTGTTTATATTTTAGTTTTTTAGTTGTTTTCAGTCTCTTTTTACGCTTTTGTGTGCACTCAACAGAGCAAATTTACATTTTTTTAAATGAATAACATCATATACTATAAGGAAAGAGCTCCATTTTAAGGTTATTTAACAAAAGATGGTTAAATTTATTCAATCATCAAGGCATTTTTGCGAGATTTTGCCTTCTTCCTACATGAAAAACAGAAGTAAAAGATGAGTTGACTCAATTACCTTAATGAGAAGACCTTTTTTGCCAAGATTCTCCAATCAAAAGGGTATAGAGAAGGTGCTGCTCATATTATAACGAAATATTTTATGACATTTTTAGAAAATATCAATAGCATTAAAACCAAACGAAATGAGCTGAAATTCTCCGTAGGCAAGTATGTCTCCACCTCATTTTATGAAGCGCGAAACAATTCATCGCTTCATAAATAGTTTGCCGGCTTGGATATAGAATCCGTGTTCGGGCACTTGATGAATTCGACGACCAGAAAGGTCATAGATTACTCCGCTATCTTTATCATTTTCAGGCATATTACTTATAGGTGAAGCAATGTCTACATCCATCCATCCAGACCATTCGGAAGTGCCATCTTCGCACCTTGCCTGAACTCGGTAATAACATATGTCAGAGGATATTGGCTCAACAACATAAGAAGTAGAAGTCAAACCTTCGTAGGTACTTGTTACACTGCCACTTCCACTTATATCCGAAATGTTTACATTATAGAGATAAAAACGCTTCATTCTTGCCGTTGATTCGAACTTAACATTACATCCTGACGGAATGTCATCGAAAGTAAGAGTATAAGTTTGGCGTTCGGAAGTAAGAGGAACAGTTTCTGTCGCCAAAGTTTGTTCGTCCTTGATCACAGAAACAACAACACTGCTGCCATCGGTATCATAATACGCCGCATCAAAATCGACCATTAATGTTCCTGCACAGATTTCAATGACTGGCGTCATAATGTGACCAGCAATACTTTGAGAAGAGATGCACACAGAAGCATCCATTGTTCCGTAGATGCCCGCTCCTGTCCAACCTGGAATTTGCGTATATGTGTCTATTACACTTCGACTTATCTGCGAGCCCTTTCCTATATCAACAAAGTTAGAGAAGTCTTCACATAGGACGGATGAAGGGGAAGGCTCGTCGGT
>Ga0247610_10006202_pt1 | contig 12481 bp, 9 predicted proteins | sample 174DNAGHGhighgp2_FD_193483 | JGI IMG/M metagenome (GOLD analysis project Ga0247610, IMG submission 193483) | Sheep rumen microbial communities from Palmerston North, Manawatu-Wanganui, New Zealand - 1742 DNA GHGhigh gp2 | ecosystem: Host-associated > Mammals > Digestive system > Stomach > Rumen ...
TGGTTTAGCAACAACTCATGTTAGAGAAATCTATCATGATGATTATGTAGCTAAGAGACTTGAGGTTGGTGCTGTTGTAGGTGCTGTACCTGCAGCTAACGTTAGAAGAGAATCTCCAAATCCTGGTGACATCATTTTAGTATTAGGTGGTAGAACTGGTAGAGATGGTATCGGTGGTGCAACTGGTTCATCTAAGGAGCATACAGCTAAATCATTAGAGGTTTGCTCATCTGAGGTTCAAAAGGGAAATGCACCTGAGGAAAGAAAGATTTCTCATTTATTTAGAAGACCTGAGGTTACAAAATTAATTAAGAAGTCAAATGACTTTGGTGCTGGTGGTGTATCTGTAGCTATCGGTGAATTAGCAGATGGCTTAGATATTAATCTAGATGTTGTTCCTGTTAAGTATTCAGGATTAAATGCAACAGAGGTTGCAATTTCTGAATCACAAGAAAGAATGGCTGTAGTTGTTGAGCCTAAGGATGTAGAAGAATTTAAGAAATATTGTCATGAGGAAAACATTGAGGTTACTGAGGTTGCAACTGTAACAGAAGAGAAGCATCTAGTAATGCATTATAGAGGAAGAGAAATTGTTAATCTTTCTCGTAAGTTCATTGATTCAGCTGGTGCTGTTCATACAGCAAGAGCTAAGATTGCTGCAGTTGAAAACAAGAACCCATTCTATAAGAAGGATGAGCCTTTAAGAGATAGAGTATTAAATACTTTAAATGATAATAATGTTACAAGCCAAAAGGGCTTAATCGAAATGTTCGATTCAACTATTGGTGCATCTACTGTATTAATGCCATTTGGTGGAAAGACTCAAAGAACTGAAACTCAGGTTTCATGTCAAAAGCTTCCAGTATTAAATGGATTTACAAATACTGCATCTGTAATGGCTTATGGCTATAATCCATATATAGCTGAATATTCTCCATATCATGGAGCTGAATATGCAATCGTTGAAGCTATTTCAAAGGTTGTAGCTTCTGGTGCTAAATATAATAAGATGAGATTCTCTTATCAGGAATATTTTGAAAGAATGGGAGATAAGGAATCTTGGGGTAAGCCTTTAGCTGCATTACTTGGTGCATTAAAGATGCAAAATGAATTTGGTTTACCATCAATTGGTGGTAAGGATTCTATGAGTGGTACATTCCAAAATATTAATGTTCCACCTATGCTAATGGCATTTGGTATTACAACTGTTGATGCAAGAACAGTTATTTCTCCTGAATTTAAAGCAGCAGGACATAAGTTATATTTAATAAAGCATAATGAAAATGAAAACTTTACTCCAAATACTGATGAATTAATGGAAAACTTTGAATATGTAAATAATAATATCGTTGATGGTAATATTATTTCTGCATATGCATTATCATTTGGTGGTATTATCGAGGCTGCATCTAAGATGAGCTTTGGTAATGAAATTGGTTTTGAAATCAATTATGATGAAAAGGAATTAAATAGATATAATTATGGTTCTATTTTAGTTGAAGTTAAAAATGAATTACCTGAATATAAGAATGCGATTTTAATTGGTTCAACTAATGATTCTTTAAATGCTAAATTCAATAATGAGGAATTTACATTAGAGGAATTATATAATGCTAATATTGCAAAATTTAATAAGGTATATAAGGATAAGGGCGATAATAAGTGTGAGCTTATGGATATTAAGCCATTCGATAAGAAGCCAAGCCCATTAGGTGTAAAGAAGACACCAGTTGCATACTTCCCTATTTTCCCTGGTACAAACTGTGATTATGATACATCTAAGCAATTTAAGAGAGCTGGAGCAGAAATTACAACTTCAGTATTTAGGAATTTAACTTCTGATGATGTATTTGAATCTATCCTAGAGATGGAGCAAAAGATTGATGCTTGTGATATCTTTGTATTATCTGGTGGTTTCTCAGCAGGTGATGAGCCAGATGGTTCTGCAAAATTTATTGCAAATGTATTAAATCAAGAGAAGGTTAAAGCTGCAATTAATCGTTTAATTGCTAGAAAGGGTTTAATCCTAGGTATTTGTAATGGATTCCAGGCTTTAGTTAAATCAGGATTATTACCATATGGTAAGATTGGTGAATTAACTAAGGAATCACCTACATTATTCAGAAATGATATTAATAGACACATATCACAAATTGTTTCAACAAAGCTTATGACTAATAAGTCTCCATGGTTAGCTGGCTTAGAATTGGGTCAAATTGATTCTATCGCTGTATCTCATGGTGAAGGTAAATTTGTGGTATCTAAGGAATTAGCAGAAAAGCTAAGAGATGCTGGTCAAATCGCATTCCTATATGTTGATCAAAATGGTAACCCTACAACTGAGGCTCCATATAATCCAAATGGATCTGATTATGCAATTGAAGGTATTGTATCTTTAGATGGTTTAATCTTAGGTAAGATGGGACATTCTGAAAGATATGAAGAAAACTTATTTAAAAATATTTCTGGAAATAAGAAGCAAAATATATTCCAGAATGCAGTAGATTATTTTAAAAATTAATCTTGGGAGAAAAATTATGGAAAAGAAAGAATTATTATACGAAGGAAAAGCAAAACAGGTTTATAGTACAGAAGACCCTAATATCATCATTATGCATTATAAGGATGATGCCACTGCAGGTAATGGTGCGAAGCATGCATTATTTGCTCATAAGGGTGAATTAAATAATAAGATTACAACAATTATTTATAATAGATTAATTAAGGCTGGTATTCCAACTCATTATATTAAGACATTAAATGATACAGATCAGCTTTGTAAAAAGGTTAGTATTTTCCCTTTAGAGGTAATTGTAAGAAATACAATTGCTGGTTCAATGGCTAAAAGATTAGGAATTAAAGAGGGTACTGTTCCTTCAAATGTAATTTTTGAGATTTGCTACAAGAATGATGCTTTAGGCGATCCATTAATTAATGATCATCATGCGGTTGCAGTTGGTGCTGCAACCTATGATGAATTAAATAAGATTTATGAATTAACTGGTAAGGTAAATAAGGAATTAAAGGCTATGTTTGCTGAAATCGGTGTTAATTTAATTGATTTTAAGGTTGAATTTGGTAGAACAGCTGATGGTGAAATTGTTCTTGCTGATGAGATTTCACCAGACTGCTGCAGACTTTGGGATGCAAAGACTAATGATCATCTAGATAAGGATAGATTTAGACGTGATTTAGGTGATGTTATGGGCGCTTATGTTGAAATCTTAAAGCGTTTAGAATCATTAAAGTAAGAATTTAGGAGGATAGAACTATGGGTTCAAAGGCATATGCTGCAGGCGGCGTAGATTTAGAGGCTGGATACGAAGCAGTTAGAAGATATAAGAAGCACGTTACTGCAACAAATAGATTAGGTTGTGTATCAAACATTGGTTCATTTGGTGGAATGTTTGATTTAACTAAATTAAATTATAAGGAGCCAATGCTTGTATCAGGTACTGATGGTGTTGGAACAAAATTAAAATTAGCATTTGAGATGGATAAGCATGATACTATTGGTATTGATGCAGTTGCTATGTGTGTTAATGATGTTTTAGCACAAGGAGCTGAGCCTTTATTTTTCTTAGATTATGTAGCTTTAGGTAAGGCAATTCCAGAAAAGCTTGAAAGAATCGTTAAGGGTGTAAGTGATGGCTGTATTCAAGCTGGCTGTGCATTAATCGGTGGTGAGACTGCTGAAATGCCTGGTATGTATTCTGATGGCGAATATGATATCGCAGGCTTTGCTGTTGGTGTTGTTGAAAAATCTAAGCTAATTGATGATTCTAAGGTTAAGGTTGGAGATATCCTAGTTGGTATTGCATCTAGTGGTGTTCATTCTAACGGATTCTCATTAGTTAGAAAGATTATTGCTGATAACAATGTTGATTTACATGCATATAATGAAGAATTAGGTGGAGTTGCAGGAGATGTATTCCTAACACCTACTAGAATTTATTGTAAGCAGGTTTTAGATGTAATTAAGAATGTTGATGTTCATGGTGTTGCTCATATTACTGGTGGTGGATTCGATGAAAATATTCCAAGAATCCTAACTCCTGAAATGGGCTTAGACATCGTTGAAGGCTCATGGCCAATTTTACCTGTTTTCAAGTTTTTAGAAAAATATGGTAAGGTTGATCATAGAGAAATGTTCAATGTTTATAATATGGGTATTGGTATGGTTATTGCCTTAGATAACGAAGAGGATGCTAAAAAGACTATTGATATTTTAGCTAAGTATGGTGATAAGGCATATATCATCGGTACAATTACTGATAACGCTGGTAAGGTTGTAATTCATAAGTAATATGAAGAATATAGCGATATTTGCTAGCGGAAGCGGCACTAATTATGAAGCAATTATGGAGAAAATTAAGGAAGGTTACATTAATAATGCTAAGGTAGTATTAATGGCTACTGACCATGCTGATGCTTATGTTTGTGAGCGTGCAAAAAAATATAATACTCCAATTTTCGTAATTAATTACAAGGGTAGAAAAAAAGAAGAATATGAAGCTGAATTAGTTTCTAAGCTAAATGAGCTTAAGGTAGATTTAATTGTTTTAGCTGGATATATGCGTCTTTGTGGCTCTGTGCTATTAGATTCATATGAAGGAAGAATTATTAATATTCATCCAGCATTATTACCATCATTTAAGGGCGCTCATGGTATTTTAGATGCCTTTAATTATGGTGTTAAGGTATTTGGTGTTACTGTTCATTATGTAGATAGTGGAATGGATTCTGGTAAAATTATTGACCAAGAGGCCTTCCATTATACTGATGGTGAAACAGTAGATGAGGTTGAAGCTCGTATTCATGAGATTGAGCATGAGCTTTATCCAAGAGTAATAAAAAAATTAACAGATTAGGAGAAAGATTATGAAAAGAGCATTAGTAAGTGTTACTGATAAAACTGGTGTTGTTGAATTCTGTAAGGGATTAGAGGAATGTGGATATGAAATCGTATCTACTGGTGGTACAAAAAAGGTATTATTAGCAGGTGGCGTTAAGGCTATCGATATTTCTGATATAACTGGATTCCCTGAAATTTTAGATGGTAGAGTTAAGACTTTACATCCAAAGGTTCATGGTGGCTTACTTGCAGTAAGAGATTTAGAATCTCATGTTGCCCAAGTAAAGGAGCATAATATTGAATACATCGATTTAGTATGTGTTAATTTATATGCCTTCAAAAAGACAATTGAAAGAGGTGCTGAATTTGCTGAGGCTATCGAAAACATTGATATCGGTGGACCTTCTATGCTTAGATCTGCAGCTAAAAATCATAAGTTCGTTACAGTAGTATCTGATATTAACGATTATGATAGAGTATTAAAGGAAATTAAGGAAAACGGTGATACTTCATATCAGACAAGATTAGAGCTTGCTGCTAAGGTTTATACATTAACAGCTGAATATGATACTATGATTGCTGAATATATGAGAGAAAAGGCTGGTCTTTCTGAAAAATTATTTATTGAAGCTGATTTAGTTCAAAGCTTAAGATATGGTGAAAACCCACATCAAAATGCTAAGTTCTTTGCTATTAATAAGAATTTACCTTATTCTTTAGCAAATGCTAAGCAAATTCAAGGTAAGGAATTATCTTACAATAATATTCAGGATGCTAATGCAGCATTAAATATTGTAAGAGAATTTGGTAATACTCCATTTGCAATGGGCTTAAAGCATATGAACCCATGTGGAGCTGCAATTGGTAAGGATTTAAAAGAAGCTTGGTTAAAGGCTTATGAATCTGACCCAGTATCAATTTTTGGTGGTATTGTAGCAACTAACCAAATTATTGATGGTGAGGCAGCTAATTTAATTAAATTTGATCATGGTGAAAAGGGTAAATCTATTTTCTTAGAGGTTATTCTAGCTCCAGGTTTTACTGAGGATGCTTTAAAGGCATTTGCTAAGAGACCTGATTTAAGATTAATTGAATTTAAGCTTGGTGATTATCCAAAGCAGCCACAATATGTTAGTGTAAATGGTGGTTTATTAGTTCAGGATCAGGATACTGAAATCAAGACTATAACAGAAGATATGATTATTACTAATACAAAGGCAACTCCTGAGCAATTATCTGATATGAACTTTGGCTGGAAGATTGTTAAGCATGTTAAGTCTAACGCTATTGTAGTTGTAAAGAATGGTACAACTTGTGGTGTTGGTGCTGGCCAAATGAATCGTGTTGGTGCTGCTAAGATTGCTATTGAGGAAGCACATTCTAGAGGTGTAACTGATGGCTTAGTTTTAGCATCAGATGCGTTCTTCCCATTCTCTGATACATTAGAGTATGGTATTAATAATGGCGTTGTTGCAGTTGTACAGCCAGGTGGATCTAAGAAGGATCAGGATTCTATTGATTTAGCAAATGAAAAGAATGTTCCTATGGCATTCACTGGTATGCGTCATTTTAAGCATTAATTATAAGGAGAATGATTTATGGCTAAGGTATTAGTTGTAGGTGGTGGTGGACGTGAGCATGCAATTGTTCACGCACTATCAAAATCTAAAAAGGTAGAAAAAATATTTGCAGCACCAGGTAATGCTGGTATTCAAAATTTAGCAGAGTGCTTAAATATTAAAGATACTGAAGTAGATAAAATTGTAGATTTTGCAAAAGCTAATCAAATTGATTTAGTAGTTGTAGGACCTGAAGCATCACTTGCTTTAGGTATTATTGATGCATTAAGAGCTGCTGGTATTAAGGCATTTGGCCCTAATAAGGCTGCCGCTCAAATTGAGGCATCTAAGAATTTTGCAAAGGATTTAATGAGTAAATATAATATTCCGACAGCTAGATATGAGGTATTTACTGATTATAATGAAGCTTTAGAATATGTTAAAATTTCACCTATTCCAACAGTTATTAAATATGATGGATTAGCTGCTGGTAAGGGTGTTGTAGTTGCTATGACATTAGAAGAGGCTGATAATGCATTAAAGGATATGCTATTAGATGATAAATTTGGTCATGGTAAAGTTGTTATTGAAGAATATTTAGAGGGCCCTGAATTTTCATTTATGTGCTTTGTAAATGGTGAAAATGTTTATCCACTTGAAATGGCACAGGATCATAAGAGAGCTTATGATAATGATTTAGGTCCTAATACTGGTGGTATGGGTGCATACTCACCACTTCCTTTCATTACAAAAGAGGATTATGAATATGCCTTAAATGAAATCATGATTCCAACTGCTAAGGCAATGGTAATGGATGGTTGTCCATTTACTGGTGTTTTATATGGTGGATTAATGAAGACAAAAAAAGGTATCAAGGTTATTGAATTCAATGCTAGATTTGGTGACCCTGAAACTGAGGTTGTTCTACCTCGTTTAACTTCTGATATTTATGATGCCTTTGTTGCAATTTGCGATGGCAAGGAGCCAGTATTAACTTGGGATAATAAATATACAATTGGTATTGTACTTGCATCAAAGGGCTATCCTGGAGATTATAAAAAGGGATATGTTATTTTAGGTGCTGATAAGGAAAATATTTACCATATGGGTACTAAGAGAAATGAAAAGGGTGAATTAGTAACTAATGGTGGTAGAGTATTATTTGCTGTTGCATCTGGAGATACTTTAGAGGATGCAAATAAAAAGGCAAATGAATTAGTTGAAACAATTAAGTGTGAGAATTTGTTCCATAGAACTGATATAGGAGCAAAGGCTTACAGAAAGTAGGTAAATTATGGCAGTTGTTATAAGCGGAAAGGAATTAGCAACTATAAGACGTAATAAGATGAAGGAAGAGGTTATTGAATTTGGTAAAAAATATCCAAGACTTCCTCATTTAGTTGTTATTTTAGTTGGTGATGATCCAGGTAGTGTATCTTATGTTACTGGTAAGGGTAAGGCCTGTGTTGAAATTGGTATTAAAAACACAACAATTAAAAAGCCTGTTACTATTACAGAAGATGAATTATTAAATTTAATTGATGAATTAAATAATGATGATACAGTAGATGGTATTTTAGTTCAATTACCTCTACCTAAGCATATTAATTCTGATTTAGTAATTAAAAAGATTGATCCTAAAAAGGATGTTGATGGATTCCATCCTATTAATGTTGCTTCATTATATTTAAAGCAGGATGGTATTGTATCTTGTACTCCTAAGGGAATAATAGAGGTATTAGATTATGCTAATATCCAAATTGAGGGTCGTCATGCAGTAGTAATTGGTAGAAGTAATATTGTTGGTATGCCTGTATCTAAATTATTATTAGATAGAAATGCAACTGTAACAATTTGTCATAGTAAAACTGCTAACCTAGCAGAAATAACTAAAACTGCAGATATTTTAATAGCTGCAGTAGGTAAAGCTAAATTCGTTAAAGCGGATATGGTAAGAGATGGTGCTACAGTAATTGATGTTGGTGTTAATAGAGATTTAGAAACAAACAAACTATGTGGCGATGTTGATTTTAAGGATGTTGAGCCTAAGGCAGCTTATATTACTAAGGTACCTGGTGGTATTGGCCCTATGACTATTACCTGTCTTATGGAAAATACCTTAGAATGCTATTTAAAGCATATGGAGGAAAAATAAAATGATTGAAAGATATAGTCGTAAGTGCATGAGAGACATTTGGACTGAGGAAGCTAAATTTGATGCTTACCTTAAGGTTGAAATCTCAAATGCAAAGGCTTGGAGTGAGCTTGGTGTTGTACCAAAGGAAGATTTACCTAAGCTAGATAAGGCTACATTTAATGTGGATAGAATTAAAGAAATAGAAGCTGTTACTAAGCATGATGTTGTTGCCTTCACTAGATGTGTAGGTGAATCATTAGGTGATGAAAAGAAATGGATTCACTATGGTTTAACATCTACTGATGTAGTTGATACTGCCAATGGTTATATGCTTAAACAAGCAAATAACATTTTAAGAAAAGATATTTTAGATATTATGGCTGTTATTAAAAAGAGAGCCTTAGAATTTAAGATGACACCATGTATTGGTAGAACTCATGGTATGCATGCAGATATTACATCTTTTGGCTTAAAGTGGGCATTATGGTATTCTGATATGACTAGATGCTTAGAAAGATTTGAATATGCATGTAAGGAGGTTGAGGTTGGTAAATTATCAGGTGCTGTTGGTAATTTTGCTAATATTCCACCTCAAATTGAAGAATATGTTTGTAAGGATTTAGGTATCGATTATGCTAAAATCTCTACTCAGGTTTTACAGCGTGATAGACATGCTCATTATATGGGATGCCTTGCTTTAGTAGCTTCAGAGCTTGAAAAGATGGCTTTAGAGGTTAGAAACCTATCTCGTCAAGAGGTTAAGGAAACTGAGGAATTCTTCAATAAGGGTCAAAAGGGATCAAGTGCTATGCCTCATAAGAGAAACCCTATTTCATCTGAAAATATTTGTGGATGTGCTAGAGTAATGAGAGGATATATGGATACATTCTATCAAAATATTGCCTTATGGCATGAAAGAGATATTTCTCATTCATCTACAGAAAGAATTATTTTACCAGATGCTACAGAATTATTAGATTATATGCTTAATCGTTTTAAGGGAATTTTAGAGAATTTAACTGTATTCCCTGAAAAGATGATTGAGGATATTAATTTAACTCATGGTGTAATTTTTGCTCAAAGAGTTTTATATAAGCTAATTGAAAAGGGCTTTGTTCGTGAGAAGGCCTATGATACAGTTCAGCCTATTGCTATGAAGGCATTAGAAACTAAAACTCATTATAGAGATTTATTAAAGCAGGATCCAGTTGTTTCATCTACACTTACTAATGATGAAATTGATTCATGCTTTACATTAGATTATTATTTAGTAAATGTTGATTATATTTATAATCGTTTAGGAATAAAGTAGGAGGATTATATATGCAGAATGAAAAGATTTTAGTCTTAGATTTCGGTGGACAATACAATCAGCTTATTGCACGTCGTGTAAGAGAATGTAATGTTTATTGTGAAGTTCATCCCTATAGCATGAGCCTTGAAAAGATTAAAGAATTTAATCCTAAAGGTATTATCTTCACTGGTGGTCCTAATTCAGTATTCGGAGAGGATGCACCACTTGTTGATAGTGAATTATTTAAATTAGGATATCCTATTTTAGGTATTTGCTACGGATGTCAAACTATTGCTCATTTAAATGGTGGTACTGTATCTCATGCTGATAAAAGAGAATATGGTAAGACTATGGTAAATGTTGATACAAATTCAAAATTATTTAAATATGTATCAGCTGAAACTCAGGTTTGGATGAGCCATACAGATTTCGTATCTAAGCTACCTGAAGGATATAAGATTATTGCTAAAACTCCATCATGCCCTGTTTCTGCTATGGAAAATGTTGAAAAGAATATTTATGCTGTTCAATTCCACCCAGAGGTAAATCACTCTTTAGAGGGTATGCAAATGCTAAAGAACTTCGTTTATGATGTTTGTGGCTGTAAAGGCGATTGGAAGATGGATGATTTTGCTAAGACAACAATTGAAGCATTAAGAAAGAAGATTGGTAATGGTAAGGTATTATGTGCCTTATCAGGTGGTGTTGATTCAAGTGTTGCCGCTGTATTATTATCTAAGGCAGTTGGTAAACAATTAACTTGTGTATTTGTTGACCATGGCTTACTTCGTAAAAATGAAGGTGATGAGGTTGAGGCTGTATTTGGTCCTAATGGTCCATATAAGCTAAACTTTATTAGAGTAAATGCTCAAGATAGATTCTATGCTAAATTAAAGGGTGTAACAGAGCCTGAACGTAAGCGTAAGATTATTGGTGAGGAATTTATTAGAGTATTTGAAGAAGAAGCAAAGAAGATTGGTGCTGTAGATTATTTAGTACAAGGAACAATCTATCCAGATGTTATTGAATCTGGCTTAGGCAAGTCTGCAACTATTAAATCTCATCACAATGTAGGTGGCTTACCTTCAGTAGTTAACTTTAAAGAAATTGTTGAACCACTTAGATTATTATTTAAGGATGAGGTAAGAAAGGTTGGTCTAGAATTAGGTATTCCTGATTATTTAGTATATCGTCAACCATTCCCAGGCCCAGGCTTAGGTATTAGAATCATTGGTGAGGTTACAGCTGAAAAGGTTAAGATTGTTCAGGATGCTGACTTTATCTATAGAGAAGAAATTGCAAAGGCTGGCGTTGATAAGTCTTGTAATTTAGGTCAATATTTCGCAGCTTTAACAAATATGCAATCTGTTGGTGTTATGGGTGATGAAAGAACATATGATTATGCAATTGCACTTCGTGCTGTTCAAACATCAGATTTCATGACTGCTGACTGGGCTAGAATTCCATATGATGTGTTAGATATCATATCAAGAAGAATTGTTAATGAGGTTAGAGGTGTCAATAGAGTAATGCTAGATTGTACATCTAAACCACCTGCAACAATTGAATTTGAATAAGATGATTAAGGGTGTGCTTAGGCACACCTTTTAAAATTACATAAATTTACTAATTAAGAATTATAGTAAAAAAAACAACACCTACCCTTTACAATGTAGAAAAGTTGGATTATACTGATTATGATGTAGGCGTTATTTTATAAGTATATTTGGAGGGTAAGCAAAATGAAAAAGCTTGTATTAATTATCACATCTATTTTTATACTTGTATTATCTTTATCATCTTGCAGTAATGATTTAATTACAATTCTATCTGGATGCTATTTTTATAACGCAGGCTTAGATAATTCTAGTACTTATGTATTTGATATGGATAAAAAAGAAATAAATGAATTAATAGATTATGCCAAAAATTATAATTATTCTGAAGAAGATAGCGATTATTCTACTTTCTTTACTGAGGATAATGACAAAAAAATTGCAGGACTTAATGCAGTTGTAGGAATTAATAAATTCGATATTTATGTTTTAATTAATCCTATTCCAAATAATGTTTCATCTATTAAAATAGAAGTAGACAATGATATAAAGATTAATGATAATGAATTAAATGCTAATAAAGAATATGATATTAATGTTGAAGGTACAAAGGTATATTTTGTTTTATCTATAGATATAAAAGAAAATACTACAATTAAAATTTTATCTTTAACTGATGATAATGGAAAAGTTTATAAAATAGGAAATACAGCCTTTGGAATAACTAGATTTAACGAAATTGAATTATTAACATCTTTTGATTTAATAACAATGGCTGATGATTTTAATTCATTTAAAATTAATGCATCTTCAAATTGTGAGATAACAAATATTAGATATAGAGGAGAAGATCATAAAGAAATAGATAATAATTATCAGTTATTAGATAATGATGGCTATTATATAAAATATATTTATAAAATAAAAAATGTAGAATTTAAATGTGAAAAAATGTATATAAAAAATAATGGTTCTTTATTTTATAATGGATCAATTATACATGAGTATTAATTATTATTACGGAGAATGGATAACATTCTCCTTTGTTTTTCTTAATTTAAAAATTTTAGCCACTATCAT
>Ga0247610_10006203_pt1 | contig 12481 bp, 12 predicted proteins | sample 174DNAGHGhighgp2_FD_193483 | JGI IMG/M metagenome (GOLD analysis project Ga0247610, IMG submission 193483) | Sheep rumen microbial communities from Palmerston North, Manawatu-Wanganui, New Zealand - 1742 DNA GHGhigh gp2 | ecosystem: Host-associated > Mammals > Digestive system > Stomach > Rumen...
TAGTGAATTAGGTAAAGGTTATACTGAATCAAGATTAAGATATTTTAGAAGATTTTATGAAGTTATTTCAAAATGTCCGACACTGTCGGATGAATTAACATATTCGCATTATTGTGAAATTATTTGGTTAGATATAGAAGAAATAAATTACTATGTGAAAGTAGCTATTACAAATAATCTATCAGTTAGGAAATTACGGGAAAAAGTGAAGAATAGAGAATATCAAAGACTTGATATTAAAACAAAGAATAAATTAATAAAAAATGAGGAGACTAATGTAACTGATTTTGTAAAAAATCCAATAATTATTAGAAATTCATTTAATATTACTGATATTAGTGAAAAATATTTAAAAAAACTAATTCTTGAAGATATAGAAAACTTTATGAAGGAATTAGGTAGTGGATATAGTTTTATAGGTAGTGAATATAAAATAAAAATGGGTGATATGTTTAATTATATTGATTTACTATTATTTAATATTAAGTATAACTGTTATGTAGTAATTGAATTAAAAGTATGTGAACTAAAAAAAGAACATATTGGACAAATTGAAGTATATATGAATTATGTGGATAAAAATATAAAAGAAATAATTCATGATAAAACTATTGGAATTATTATTTGTAAACATGATAATAAATTAATTATGGAATACTGTAGTGATGAAAGAATATTTAGTACAACTTATGAATTAATTTGAAAATAATGTCAAAGAATAGATTATTTCTATTTATTTTGTTATAATAAATCTAAGGTGATAAATATGAAGAGTATACTACCAGCTGATACATATAAAGTATTTAATCGAGCTTTTATTGAAAATAAAGAAAAAGATATATTAGTATCTTTATATCAACCTATTATTGGGGTATTAGCGGTTAATTTATATTTAACACTTACTAATGATTTATCAAGTGATTTAATTGAAAGTGATTATATACCACATCAACATTTATTGAGTGTAATGGGAGTTAATTTAGATACAATAGTAGAATCACGTCGAAAATTAGAAGCAGTTGGACTTTTGAAAACCTTTTTTCGTGAAGATGAAATTAATAATTATATTTATGTACTTTATGCACCACTTACAGCATCAGAGTTTTTGAATCATCCAATCTTAAATATTGTCTTATATAATAATTTAGGTAAGTTAGAATATGATAAAGTAACTCTTAAATATCGTAGTAAGAGAATAGTAACTAAAGATTATCAAGATATAACTACGAGCTTTGATAAAGTATTTACTAGTGTTAATGGTTATTCATTTACAAATCCAGATATTATTAATGAAGAAACTAGAAAAATAGAAATAAATAGTAATATCGATATTAATTTAATTACTAGTGGTATACCGAATAGAATGGTAAATGATAAATGTTTTAATAAAGATACACTAGATTTAATAATAAATCTTGCTTATATCTATAAAATAGATAATTTAAATATGCAAGGACTTGTTCGTAATTCAATTAATGAACGAGGAATGATTGATAAAGAGGAATTAAAGAATGCTTGTAGAAATTTCTATCAATTTGAAAATAATGGAAAACTTCCAACAGTAATATATAATCGACAACCAGAATATTTAAAAGAACCTGTTGGTAATAATTCCAATATTGCTAAAGTAATTTATACTTTTGAAAATGTTAGTCCATATGAGTTTTTAAAAAGTAGTTATAATAATGCTGAACCAACTCCAAGAGATAAAAAATTAATTGAGAATTTAATGATAGAGCAAAAATTATCTCCAGGAGTAGTTAATGTGTTAATTGATTATGTTTTAAAGATTAATAATAAAAAACTTAGTAAAGAATATGTAGAAGCTATCGCTGGTCATTGGAAAAGACTAAATATTGAAACAGTTAAAGAAGCAATGGAAATATGTCGTAAAGAGCATAAAAAAGTTAGTAAAACGGTTCCTGTTAAAGTAAAGAAAGAAAGTAGTAATACTAATTTACCAGAGTGGTTTGATAAGAATTTTGAAAAAAATAGTGATAAATTAGATGAACTTGAAGAAGTACTAAAGGATTTTGAGTAGGTGAGGTTATGTATAATTATATTAAAGGTATTGTTAGTGAAATAAAAAGTACAAGTATTGTATTAGATAATAATGGAATAGGTTACGAAATATATACTCCTAATCCTTTTGCGTTTATGGAAGGTGAAGAGTATAAAGTATATGTTTATCAGTATATTCGTGAAGATGAGATGAGTTTATATGGGTTTAAAAAATATGAAGAAAAAGAATTATTTTTAAAACTAATTGATGTTAAAGGATTAGGGCCTAAAATGGCTTTACCAATTATTGCGATGGGTAGTATTAATGGTATTAGTGATGCTATTAATCGAGAAAATATTTTATATCTTAAAAAATTCCCTAAAATAGGTGATAAACTTGCTCGTCAAATGATACTTGACTTAAAAGGTAAGCTAGAATTAACAGGTGAAGTTATTGTCTTAGATGAATCAGATGAACTTTTAGAAGCTTTAAAAGGACTTGGTTATAAAGATAAGGATATAAAAATGGTTTTACCAAAAGTAAATAAAGAAAATAAACTAGAAGAACAAATTAAGGAAGCATTAAGATTGTTAGTGGGGAGGTAAAAAGTGGAAGAAGATATACTAGATAGCAATTTACAAAAAGAAGATATTGATAGTAATATAAGACCAGAGCGATTAGATGAATATATTGGCCAAACAGAAGTAAAAGAAAATATTCGAGTATTTATTGAAGCTGCAAAACTTCGAAATGAACCACTTGATCATGTCTTATTATATGGTCCACCAGGACTAGGTAAAACTACTCTTGCTAATATTATAGCTAATGAACTTGGAACTAGTCTTAAAACAGCTAGTGGTCCTGCGATAGAAAAATCAGGTGATTTAGCAGCCATACTTTCAACTCTAGAGCCAGGTGATGTATTATTTATTGATGAAATACATCGTATGCCAAGATTTATTGAAGAAATACTTTATCCAGCCATGGAAGATTTTACTTTAGATATTGTGGTTGGTACTGATAGTAACACTAGAAGTATAAAAATTGATTTACCACCATTTACTTTAGTTGGTGCAACAACAAGAGCAGGTGATCTTACTAGTCCACTAAGAGATCGATTTGGTATTACTTGTAAGTTAAAATATTATGATGAAGATGAATTAAGACAAATTGTGGAAAGAACTAGTCGTGTACTTGGTATGCCAATTAATCATAGTGCAGCAGTATCATTAGCTAAAAGAAGTAGAGGTACACCACGTATTGCTAATAGATTATTTAAAAGAGTTCGTGATTTTGCATTAGTTGATGGACTATCTGAAATTAATGAAGAAATAACTGATAAAGCTTTAACAAGACTTAAAGTTGATAAAGTAGGTCTTGATGAAGTAGATTTAGAATTTTTAAGAGCTATTATTGAAAAGTTTAATGGTGGTCCTGTTGGAGTAGAGACTATTTCTTCAAGTATTGGTGAAGAGATAAGTACAATTGAAGATGTTATTGAACCATATTTACTTCAAAATGGATTTATTAAAAGAACAGCAAGAGGTCGTGTTGTTACTAAAAAAGCTTATGAGCACTTAGGAGTAACATTTCAAGACAGGTTATTTTAGGTGGTAAGATGAAAAATAAATTATTAAGAATTATTGGTGATATTAATTCATATCTAAAAATGGGAGAAGAATTAAAAAAAATAGATGAACTTAAAAATGAGATAATTGTTAATTCTGATTATAATAAAAAAGTTCGTGAAATAGTTGGCAAATTATATAATGAAGGTATTTATATTGATATTGATTTATTATTAAATAAACCATTTAATGAAGCAATCGAAATTGTTGAAACAAAAGTTAAAGAAAAAAAAGATGTACCATTAGATTATGAAGAAAGTGATTTAATTGAGTATTATAATGGATTAAATGAAGAAGATAAGTCAAAATATCAATCCTATGAAGATTTTAAACAAAAGGTTTTAGCTGATTTTAAAAAAGAACAAGATATGGCAAAAGAAAGAATTAATAATCTTGTTTATCAACTAAAAGGTTTGGGTCAATATTATGAAAAAATGAATCAAGATTTACAAATGTTAAGTGATCGAAGAAAGACTTTAATAGATGAAAGATGGTCAATGCATGAAAATAAATTGAATAATCTTGATGCTAAATTATTAGAAAATGGTTTTGATTCAAAAAATGGATTTATAGTTATTAATGGTGATATGCCATTAGTTAAGAATGAACCAAAACTTAATGAAAATAATTTTTCAATTGATGATATAGTAATGGTTCATGCTACTAGATATTTTCCTATAAATGGAGTTGTTAGAAGTAGAAAAGAATCAACTGGTGATCTTCGAAATACTATTCATACAGCTTTAAATGGTAAGGTTGGTTCACATTTATATGGAAATTGGGACGATTGTCCATTAATTATTTTAGATCCATTACGTGAACATATAGATCAAGTAGAATGTATTTATAGTGTTGATACATATACATTTGGATCAATGAAATTATCAGATGAAGCAATTATATTAATTGATGCTGATAGATTTGATGAATTTTATTCAAATAATAAAGAATATATTGATAATAATAAAGATAGAGTAGTTCTTTATTCTGGTGATAGTACTATTGTTGTTTCTAATTTATTAAGTATTCTAGGATATGCACCAGAAAAGGTTGATCAGTGGGGTTGGAATAATAAACATGATAATGATATACTTAATAATTTTGTTCAAACCAATTATCCTAATAAATTGAATACAGCCCATACTTTTACCCCACATTATGAAGTAGAAAATAATAAAACAAGACAAAAAGTATTATATTCTTTTGGTATTATGGATAATGGTGAAGAAATGATTATTACACCAGAGATTTTATATGAATTAAGATTACAAAATAAAGATTTGTCAACAAAGGATTTTATTATTAATACTGGTGTATTTGTTAAAGATAATGAAATACATTTGTTAGGTACAAAGAATAGAATTGAATTATTAAAAACAAAAAATGTATCAGATTTTCAAATTCAGAAAATTGATTTATTGATTAAGAAATATGAGTTAACAATGGAATTACAAAATAAAGATGATTCTAGGAATCAAAGTAGATAGTAATTCTTTTAAAGGAGATAATATGAGAAGAAATATTGTATTAACTATAATGGATGGAGTTGGATTAACCGATAAAAAAGATGGTAATGCTTTTTATCATGCTAAAACACCTAATATTGATCAAATAATGTCTAATTCCATTAGTATTCATGCTCATGGAACTTATGTAGGACTTCCTAGTGATGATGATATGGGTAATTCTGAAGTAGGACATAACGCGATGGGGTGTGGACAAATTTATGCACAAGGATCTAAATTAGTTAATGATGCAATTAATAGTGGTTTATTATTTGAAGGAAAAACATGGAAAGAAATAATTGATTACTGTAAAGATAATAAATTACATTTTATTGGATTACTTTCTGATGGTGGAGTTCATTCGCATATAAATCATTTATTAAAGATGATTGAACAAGCTAAAGTTGATGGTGTTAAAAATGTTTGTGTTCATATTTTATTAGATGGACGTGATGTAGAAAAAACATCAGCTTTAAAGTATGTAGATATTCTTGAAAATAAATTGAATGAATTAAATGATAATAATTTCTATGCTCGAATTGCTTCTGGTGGTGGACGTATGGTTATTACAATGGATCGTTATGAAGCTAATTGGGATATGGTTAAACTTGGTTGGAATACTCATGTGCTAGGTGAGGGAAGAAAGTTTAACAGTGCAAAAGAAGCAATTGATACTGATCGAAGAGAAAATCCAGATATTATTGATCAATATTTAAATCCTTTTGTAATAGATAATACTAATGGAACAATTGATGATCATGATGGAGTTATTTTCTTTAACTTTAGAGGAGATCGAGCTATTGAAATATCACGTGCATTTACGGAAACTGATTTTGATAAATTTGATCGAGTTCGTGTACCTAAAATATATTATGCTGGTATGCTACAATATGATTCTGAAATAGGAATACCAAAAAAATTTTTAACTAGTCCACCTAATATAACTAATACATTAACCGAAGAATTAGTTAAAAATAATATTTCTGAATATGCGATATCTGAAACTCAAAAGTTTGGTCATGTAACATATTTTTGGAATGGTAATAAAATTGATAAATTTAGTAATGAACTTGAAACTTATGAAAAAATAGATTCTGATATTGTTCCATTTGACGAGAAACCAGAAATGAAAGCATATGAAATAACTGATAAATTTATTGAAGCTATTAAAAGTAATAAATATCAATTTTTAAGATGTAATTTTCCTAATGGAGATATGGTAGGTCATACTGGTAATTTTGAAGCTACTGTTAAAGCTATGGAATCAGTTGATGAAAATATTGGAAGAATAATGAAAGCTTGTCTTGAGACTAATTCTATTCTTTTAGTTATCGCTGATCACGGTAATGCTGAGGAAATGATCGATGAAAAAGGTAATGCTAAAACATCTCATACAACTAATCCAGTGCCATTTATTATTTATGGAAGAGATATTGATAATATTAAATTTAAAGATGGTGATTTTGGTCTTGCTAATTTAGCAGCTACTATAACTGATTTATTAGGAATAGAAAAAAATCCAGTATGGAAAGAATCAATGATTGAAATAAAGAAGTAATACTTCTTTTTTTGTTGATTAATCGAGTAAAAAAATGTATAATTTAAAGAAAAAGAGGGATGTATGAAAACAGATGATTTTGATTATTATTTACCAAGTGAATTAATTGCTCAAACACCACTAGAAAAACGTGATGAGTCACGTCTATTAGTGTTAGATAAAAAAACTGGCGAAATTGAACATAAAAAGTTTTATGATATTATTGATTATTTAAATTCAGGTGATGCATTAGTAATAAATGATACTAAAGTAATACCAGCTAGAATTATTGGTATTAAAATAGATACTGGAGCTGTTATAGAATTACTTTTATTAAAAGAAATAGGTGATACTTGGGAATGTCTTGCTAAACCACAAAAAAGATTAAAAGTTGGTACGATCATTTCTTTTGGAGATGGAAAACTTAAAGCAGAAGTAATTGAAATAAAAGAAGAAGGAATTACTATTGTTAAATTACTCTATAATGGAATATTAATGGAAATATTAGAACAACTTGGTACAATGCCACTTCCTCCATATATTCATGAAAAATTAAATAATCAATCTATGTATCAAACAGTTTATGCCAAAGACTATGGTTCCGCTGCTGCTCCGACAGCAGGACTTCATTTTACGAAAGAATTATTAAAGAAAATAGAAGATAAAGGAATAAAAATAGTGCACGTAACTTTACATGTTGGACTAGGTACATTTAGACCAGTAATGGTTGAGGATGTAAAAAAACATGTTATGCATAGTGAACACTTTATTGTTAGTAAAGAGGCAGCTGACACATTAAATTTAGTAAAAAAGAATGGTGGAAGAATAATCGCTGTTGGTACAACAAGTGTTAGAACTCTTGAAACAGTTATGCAAAATAATAAGGAATTTGTACCAATGGTAGGGGACACTAAAATATTTATTTATCCAGGTTTTCAATTTAGGGCAATTGATGCTTTAATTACAAACTTTCATTTACCAAAAAGTACTCTTGTTATGTTAGTTTCTGCACTAGCAGGAAAAGAGAATATATTAAAGGCATATAAAATTGCTGTTGATGAGAAATATCGTTTCTTTTCTTTTGGAGATGCTATGTTAATAAAATAATTATAAAATATATTACTATTATCTACTAATAAGTGATATAATAAAATATAGAGAGGTATTTTATGGATGAAAAAAATAAAAATGAAAAGATTAATTATCATAATTTAAATGCTCTTATTCAAACAGCAAGGGTTATATTAAAAATACTTTTAATATGTGGAATTGTGATATTTGGTTTTGTTGTAATTGAAAAAACACAAATATTAAATATTATTGGTACTATATTTAGTATATCAATGCCATTATTTATTGGATTTGGATTTGCATGGTTAGTTGATCCAATGATAATAGCTTTAGAAAAACGTAAGTTATCAAGAAAATTATCAACGTTTATTGTATATATTTTGTTTGTCTTGGTTTTGATATTATTATTAGTATTAGTTGTACCAGAGTTTATTTCTCAGTTACGTGAATTAATTGGACAAGTTCCATCATTTGTATCAGATATTAAAAACTTTATAACGAATATTTTAAGTAAGTTTAAAGATAGTGAAATAGATATAAATACTATTCAAAATACTATATTTGCGCAATTAGAGAGTTTCGCTACTGATTTTACTAATAATTCATTATCTAATATTGTTAATACTATAACAACAATTTTAACAAGTAGTGCAACTATTCTTCTTGGATTAATTATCGGTTTATATTTTTCATTTGATTTTGATAAAATACAAAATCGAATTAAAAGCTTAATTCCAAGAAAACATAAAGAAGAGGGAGATAAATTATTACATGAAATGAATGTAATGGCACGTGGATATGTTAGTGGAACATTATTTACATCTCTTGTTGTAACATTCTTTACTTTTATTGGATTAATAATTAGTGGTATAAGTAGTCCATTATTATTTGCAGTATTTTGTGGTATTACCAACATAGTTCCATACTTTGGACCATATATTGGTGGTATACCAACAATTATTGTAGCATTCTCAATTAGTCCAATGTGTGGTATTATTGCTTCAATTACAATCATTTTAGTTCAAACTATAGAAGGTAATATAATAAATCCAATTATTATTGGTCGAGCTACGGATATTCATCCAGTTACGATTATTATTGGATTATTAATCTTCCAACATTATTTTGGTATTATCGGAATGATTATTGCAACCCCAGCTATTGGAGCTATTAAAATACTGTTTAATTTTCTTAATACAAAATATCATATCGTTGATTTAATTATTACTCCCAAAGATAAAAAAACGAAGGATGCTAAACCTAAAAGAAATTGGTTAAATATAAAATAGAATTTCGATTCTATTTTTTTATTGTTAGTTTTTGACCAATAGAAAGCAAATTACTAGATAAATTATTTAATTTTTTTATTTCATCCACACTAGTATTATATTTTTTTGATATTGAATATAAGCTATCTCCTTTTTGTACAACATAAATTATTTCATTATTTGGAATAATTAGTATTTGACCAATAGAGAGTAAATTACTAGATAAATTATTTATTTTCTTTAATTCGTCAACACTAGTATTAAATTCTTTCGATATTTTATATAAGCTATCACCAGATTTAACAATATAAGTATTAGTTGTTGAGGTATTATTTTGTTCATTAACTTGATTATTTGGAATTATTAATTTTTGATTAATTGATAATAGATTACTAGTTAAATTATTAATTTTCTTTAATTCATCAACACTAGTATTAAATTTTTGAGATATTTTATATAAACTATCACCAGATTTAACAATATAAATGTTTTTTTCTTGTAAATAATCATTAATACTTTGAAATATTATATTAGCTAGATTATTATTGATAATATTTTCGCCATATTTAATCATTAAAGCTTGATTGTTATAATCACGTAATATTTCATAATAATCTAAATTAGTAATAGAATTTGATCTTAATTGATAATATTTACTAACATTAGAAAGATTATTATTTAAGATAACAGCTAGTTTATTATTATCACGTAGTGGATAAATTATTTCAATGGTATTATTAGTAGTATTTAGTCGATTACTTAATAGAAAAGAATTATTACTATTCTTAATAATATTTATTTTTTCACTTAAAGACATAGTATTATTTAAAAGAGTTACATCATAATTATTTTTTTTAAATAATTGATATAATTCATTACATAAACTAGTTAATTTATTATTATCATATTCAATATATATTTTCATAAACATCAATAAATTTTATTATTTAAAATAAAAAATAGAAGAATAAATTGAATTAATTTAATTAATATGATATTCTATATATAGTGATGATATATGAATAAAAAAGGTTTTGCAATATCAATTGTTTTGTATTCAATAGTCTTTTTACTAGTAACAATCTTTTATATTATGTTAGGAATACTTAAAACTAGATATTCAGTAAATGATGCATTGAGAAATGATATTATGGAAGAATTAAATAGTGAAGATAATATACATGATACTATTAGATAAAATAAATGATTTACTATTTAAGAGTTTTGTTGTAAAATAATTAAGCGTGGGTGATAATATGAATATAGTTAATTTTATTTTTAGTTGGGATTGGTGTAGTCAATCTGGTGTACAAGGAGTATTTCATATGGTTAAAGAAATTCTTAATATACTAAGAATTGTAGTTCCAATTGGATTAATTGTAATGACTACAATCGATTTAATAAATAAAGTTATTAATCCTGATGATAAAGAAGGTCAAAAGAAGATAATGAATAGAGCTATAGCAGCTTTAATAGTATTCTTTATTCCAACCATGATAAGAATTACATTTAAAGTAATAGATTGGGGTATGGGAGTTGATGGCTCTTATGATAATGCTGAATCTGGATTATCTAGATGTTGGAAATAAGGGAGGTAAATATGATAGCTGATGTATGTAATGAAGCAAGTTTTATACTTCGTATAGTGGTTAAGTTAGTAAAATATATGCATATTATTATTCCAATTATTTTAATTGTAATGATATCTTTTGATTTATTTAAAGTGTTTGTTGGACAAGCAGATGAAAAAGCTAAAAAAGAAGCTTCTAATAAAGCAGCTAAACGTCTTATTTATGCAATGATTGTTTTCTTTGTCCCAACGATAATTAATTTTGTATTTAAGAAAATTGATAGTGCAACAAGTAATCAAACTAATGCAATTTCAACAACATCTACGAGTTGGATTCATTGTTGGAATGTCGAATATAATAAATAGCTTATGCTATTTTTTTTGAGGTTTTATGAATGGAATTATATTAATTAATAAAGAGAAAGGTATGACATCAAGAGATGTAGTTAACATGATATGTAAAAAGTTAAATACAAATAAAGTCGGTCATACTGGTACACTTGATCCATTAGCAACAGGTTTAATGGTTATTTGTGTTGGTGAAGGATTAAAATTAGTAGAGTTATTAACTAATCATGATAAAGATTATATAGCTAAAGTAAAACTAGGTATTAAAACAGATACTTATGATATAACTGGTAAAATACTAGAAGAGAAAAAAGTTAATTTAGATAAAGAAGATTTAATTAAAGTATTAAATTCATTTAATAAAGAATATTATCAAAAAGTACCAATATATTCTAGTGTTAAAGTAAATGGTAAAAAATTATATGAATATGCAAGAGAAGGAAAAAGTGTTACTTTACCAAAACATTTAGTAAAGATTAGTAATATTAAGTTATTAGATTTTACAAGTAATTCATTTACTTTTAATGTAACAGTATCAAGTGGAACATATATAAGAAGTTTAATTAATGATATTGGAAATACCCTAAATATACCAATGACGATGGAAGAATTAGAACGAACTAGGGTAGGAGATTATAATTTAAAAGAGGCAACTAATATTGATAATTTAACTATTATTCCTATTATTGATGCACTAAATATTAAAAAAATAGAGTTAGATAGTAATCTTTATAAAAAAGTTTCTAATGGATCAAAAATAAATAACATTTATAATGAGGATATAATAATGTTTATAAAAGATAATAATCCCATTGCCATATATAAAAGAGATAATAATATTATGCGAGCATATCGGGTATTTAATGTCAATAAAACGTAATTATCAAAAAATAATTGCGTTTTTTTATATAATAAATTATAATTAATAATAGAGGTAAGATATGAGTAATAGTAATTCAAGTAAACAAATTTTATTATCCGTAATAGGAATAGCAATATTAGTAATAGCTGTAGTAGGAGTAGCTTTTGCCTTTTTTAATTATACAAGAACAGGTTCAGGAAATGCTATTAGAGTAGGAAGAATAAGTTTTGTATCAAAAAATGAGCAAACTATTACTTTAAATAATTTATTTCCCATAGATCCAAGTAATACAAGCGATATGAATGATGATACAAAAGTAGGAACATATAGTCTAACTATCGAAGGAGATACGGACTATGCAGGAGGAATAGAATACTTAGTAAGTACAGTAAACTCAAATATATCAAACTTACCAATAAGTATTAATATGACAGTAGGAAGTGGACTAGGAACAAGTGATACAAATTATTTTACATCAAGGGATAATGCAAATACACCAATATATAAGAAATTAGTAGGTGATACATTAGTAGGAGATCAGATGTTATTAGTAGGATTTATTCCCCAAAATACTGTACTTGGTACATCAGATGAAACAGGTGATACTATAACAATTAAAGCTTATTTAGATAAAAATAAAATATTAATAAGTGATACCTATGATGGAACAGAAAGTGACAATATGGGAAC
>Ga0247610_10006205_pt1 | contig 12478 bp, 8 predicted proteins | sample 174DNAGHGhighgp2_FD_193483 | JGI IMG/M metagenome (GOLD analysis project Ga0247610, IMG submission 193483) | Sheep rumen microbial communities from Palmerston North, Manawatu-Wanganui, New Zealand - 1742 DNA GHGhigh gp2 | ecosystem: Host-associated > Mammals > Digestive system > Stomach > Rumen ...
AGTGGTCCCTTTCCGATAACCCCGACCTCCGCTACGGCCTTCTCCGCAATTTCGACGAGGATATGGTCCACCTGATGAGAAAAGAGGGCGTTCTGAACGTGCGTCCGGAACTTCTGGTGGCGGACGAGGAAAAGAAAATCTTGATTTTCAAACGGAAAAACTGTATCTTTGCACTGAATTTCTCGCCTGCCGGGTCGTTTGCCGATTATGGCTTCTCCGCCCCTGCAGGAGACTATGTGAATGTTCTCGACAGTGACGAGCCCCGTTACGACGGATTCGCCCGTCTCAGCAAGGAAGAGCATCACATGGCCGTGCCCGAGAGATGCCCCAACGGCAACCAGGCCTACGACCACACCCTCCGGGTGTATCTGCCGGCCCGGTGCGCTATGGTATTGAAGCAAGTATAAACACATATTTATGGCTTTTTTGAAATTCAACAAGTCTGAACTCGTCAATCTCGAGTATTCTCTCAAGCGAGAGATTATCCTGGCGAACAAGACCGGTGCGTACTGCAACACGTCCATCGTCACCTGCAATACGCGGCGCTACCATGGCCTTCTGGCCGTCCCGGTAGAAAAGTTCGACGGATACCGGCACATCCTGCTGAGTTCCCTCGATGAGAGCCTCACCCTCCGCGGAAAGCGGTTCAACCTGGGTATCCATTGCTATGGAGACATCTATGAACCCCGCGGTCACAAGTACATCGTTGACTTCGATGCGGATCCCATCCCCGCCATCACCTACAAGATCGGCGAAATCGTGTTCCGCAAGTCCCTTGTCCTGAGTCCCGATGAAAACCAACTCCTCATCAAGTACGAGTTGGTGAACGCTCCCGCCAAGGTGAAGGTGGAACTCAAGCCTTTCCTGGCCTTCCGCAACTTCCACGCCCTTACCGGAGAGAACGGCACGGCCCGTACGGACTACGAACCGGTCCAGAACGGCGCCGCATTCAACATGTATGAAGGCTTCCCGGACCTCAACCTGCAACTCAGCACCTCCGCATCGGCCTTCAAATTCAACCCCGTGTGGTACAAGGGCATCACCTATTCGGATGAGATGCGCCGCGGGTACGACTGCCGCGAAGACCTCTGGGTTCCCGGCACCTTCGAGACGGAGATGAAGGCCGGCGACAGCCTGGTGTTCTCCGCCTCCGCCGGCAAGCCGGTGAACGCCACCTCGCTCAAACGCAAGTTCACCGCCACGGTGGAGAAAATCGGCCCCATCACCTCGTTCCACGACCAGTTGGTGCGCCAGTGCAATTCCCTCATCCGGGAAGACGGCGGTGTCAAGCGCATCGTGGCCGGTTACAGTTGGCTCTATACGGGCCTTCTGCGCGAAACCATGGAATCCGTGGCCGGTCTCGCCCTTTACGGAAAGAACGATCCGGCCCTCTTCGAGGAAATCCTGGACAACATCATCGCCCATAACCAGGACCGCCTGAGCCGCCGCACCACGCAGGTGGAGGCGCCCCTGTTCCTGGCCGTCACCCTGCAGCAGTACATCGCTTTCGGGGCCGACGCCAAGAAGGTCTGGGCCAAATACGGCCCGGTGCTCAAGAGCGTGCTGGAAAGTTACCTTCCCGGTGTCCGTCAGGAAGTGGCCATGCAGCCCAACGGCCTGCTCTGGGCCCAGAAGGACGGCGTCGCCCTCACCTGGATGAATGCCTATATCGGCGGCCGCGCCGTCACCGAGCGGGCCGGCTACCAGGTGGAGACCAACGCCCTCTGGTACAATGCCATCGCCTTCGCCCTCCAGTTCGAGCGCAAGAACACCGCTTTCTACAAGAAGTGGCTCACCATCAAGGAACTGGTGGAACAGAACTACCAACCCCTCTTCTGGAATGCCGACCTGGGCTTCCTGGCCGACTATGTGGACGGCAGCGGACAGCACCTGGAACTGCGTCCCAACCAACTCTGGGCCGTTTCCCTCGACAACCGCTGCGTCGATGACGAGGTGGTGAGCGAGGTCATGCGCGTAGTGAATGCCGAACTGGTGACCCGCCGCGGCATCCGCACCCTGAGCCCCCGCGACATCCGTTACAAGGGTGTCTATGAAGGCTCCCAGACCGAGCGGGACGAGGCCTACCAGAACGGCAGCGCCTGGCCGTTCCTGCTGGCCCAGTACTGCTATGCCAGTTTCAACATGATGGGCAAGAACTTCATCAAACGGGCCGAATGGCTCACCGAAGGCTTCTACGAGGATCTCTCCAAGCACGGCGTGGGCTGCTTCTCGGAACTCTACGACGGGGACCCGCCGCATGAGGCGCACGGCGCCATCTCGTCGGCCATGACCACCGCCGCCCTTCTGAATATCAATTGGCTCATTGAAAAATACAGGGAGGAATAGACCATGAGAGTTTTAATGTTTGGCTGGGAGTTCCCTCCCCATATCGCAGGCGGTCTGGGTACGGCTTGCGAAGGTATTGTAAAGGGTCTCGCCTACAACGGCGTGGAAACCCTGTTCGTGATGCCGTCGGCCTCCGGTGACGAAGACCAGAGCGCCACCACCATCATCAACGCTTCGGACGTCCCCGTGGACACCGTTTCCGAGTCGGTGGAAGAGTACCTGGACAAGGTGAAATTCATCCACATCGGCACCAACATGGTCCCTTACGCCGACCCCGAGGAGTTCAGCAAACTCGTCGAGGAGGAGAAAAAGCGTCAGGTGAAGGACTTCTCCATCAGTTATGGGCAGAAGTACAAGTTCTCCGGCAAGTACGGCGCCAACCTCATGGAGGAGGTGGCCCGCTATGCCATGGTGGGCGGTACCATCGCCCTGCAGAGGAAGGATGAGTTCGATGTCATCCATGCCCACGACTGGCTCACATACTATGCCGGCATCGCCGCCAAGGAACTCACCGGCAAGCCGCTGGTCATCCACGTGCATGCCACTTCCTTCGACCGCGGCAGCGTGGACAATATCGACACCCGCGTTTTCGCCATCGAGAAGAAAGGTATGGAGATGGCCGACCGCGTGGTCACCGTGAGCGACCTCACCCGCAACATCGTCATCACCCGTTACGGCATCGACCCCGCCAAGGTGGTCACCGTACACAATGCGGTGGACTTCAGCGGCCGGGAGAACCTCCAGGTGGAACGCGGCGTCAAGGAGCCCGTGGTGACGTTCCTGGGCCGTATCACCTATCAGAAAGGCCCTGAATACTTTATCGAAGCTGCTGCCAAGGTGCTCAAACGCACCAAGAACGTGCGCTTCGTGATGGCCGGCAGCGGTGACATGATGAACCGCGCCATCCGTCACGCCGCCCGTCTGGGGATCAGCGACCGTTTCCACTTCACCGGTTTCCTCCGTGGATTGGATGTGCAGAAGATGTTCGCCCTGTCGGATGTCTATGTCATGCCTTCCATCTCGGAGCCCTTCGGCATTTCCCCGCTGGAGGCCATGCGTACCGGTGTTCCGTCCATCATCTCCAAGCAGTCCGGTGCGGCGGAAGTTCTCAAGTATGCCTTCAAGATTGACTTCTGGGATGTGGACGCCATGGCTGACGACATCCACGCCCTCCTCAGTTATCCTGCCCTGGCAGACTTCAGCGCCCGTATGGGCTATGACGAAGTGAACGCCCTCAAATGGAACGGCGCCACCGCCAAACTCAAAAAAGTTTATGAATCAGTTGTAAAATAATCGATTATGGCAACCCCCAAGAGCATCTGCCTGTATTTCCAGGTCCATCAACCCACCCGGCTCCGCCTCTACAGATTTTTCGATATCGGCAAAGATTCCCATTACTATGACGACTTTGCCAACCGCACCATCCTCCGCCGCATCGCGCAGAAGTGCTACCTCCCGATGAACCAGCTCATGCTGGACCTCATCAAACAGAACAAGGGAAAATTCAAGATTTGCTATTCCATCTCCGGCAGCGCCCTGGAGCAGTTCCAGCGCTTCGCCCCCGAAGTCATCGCCAGTTTCAAGGCCCTGGCCGATACCGGCAAGGTGGAATTCCTGGCCGAAACCTACTATCACTCCCTGGCCTCTCTCGCCAGCGAGTCCGAGTTCCGTCACCAGGTTTTCAAGCATGCGGCCAAGATTGAGGAACTGTTCGGCGTGAAGCCCACCGCCTTCCGCAATACCGAACTCATCTATTCCAACGGCATCGGCGAAATGGTCTATGACATGGGCTACAAGACCATGCTCACCGAAGGCGCCCGCCACATCATGGGATGGCAGAGCCCCAATTACGTCTATACCGGTGAGACGCAGCCCAAACTGAAACTTCTCCTGCGCAACTACAACCTCTCCGACGACATCGCCTTCCGCTTCTCCAACAAGGGCTGGAACATGTATCCGCTCACGGCCGAGAAGTACGTGGACTGGATGAAGGAGAGCGCCAAGGAAGGGGACATCGTGAACCTTTTCATGGACTACGAGACCTTCGGAGAGCACCAGAGCGCCGAAAGCGGAATCTTCGAGTTCATGAAGGCCCTTCCCGCCGCCGTGCTCAATGACGGTACGTTCGGCTTCGTGACCCCTTCGGAGGCCGCCAAGAAAATCAAGCCCGTCTCCGACATCTCCGTGGAAGACCCTATCTCCTGGGCCGACGAGGAGCGTGACCTCACCGCCTGGCTGGGCAACGAACTCCAGAGCGAGGCGTTCAAGAAGGTGTATGCCATGACGGAGAAACTCTCCATCGTGAACGATGCCGAACTGTGGGAGGATTTCGGCCACCTGCAGGAAAGCGACCACTTCTATTATATGTGCACCAAGTTCTTCTCCGACGGGGAAGTGCACAAGTACTTCAACCCGTACGATACTCCGTACGAGGCGTTCATCAACTACATGAATGTCATTTCCGACTTCCAGATCCGCCTGGACGAGAAGCGGGCGGCCCTCGATGTGAAAGAAGCGGCCGTGGAGGAACTTGGCAATTCGAAACGGAAGAAGAAATAAATGGCAAAGAAGGAAATTCTCCATCCGGACTATTTGTTCGAGGTTAGTTGGGAAGTGTGTAACAAGGTGGGCGGCATCTATACGGTCGTCGCCACCAAGGCTTTGCATATGAGCGCCCAGATGGGCCGGGGCCATATTTTCATCGGCCCGGATGTCTGGATGCACCGGGCCGGCAATCCGGATTTTCTGGAAGATCCCATGCTGTACCGTTCCTGGAAGGCGGCCGCCCTGGCGGGGGGCCTCCGGTTCCGGGTGGGCCGCTGGAACATTCCGGGCAAACCGGTCGCCATTCTGGTAGATTACAAGTCGTCCCTTCCGCAGGCCGACGAAATCCTCGGCCGCCTGTGGCAGGACTTCGGCGTAGATTCCATCTCCGGCAACTGGGACTATAAGGAATCGGCCGTATTCGGCGTGATGGCCGGCCGGGTCATCGAAAGTTTCTGGAATTACAACCTCCGGGGCGGCGAAAAAGTCGTGGCCCAGTTCCATGAATGGCAGACGGGGGCGGGCATTCTCCATATCAAGAAGGCCGATCTTCCCATCGCCACCACTTTCACCACCCATGCCACCATGATGGGGCGCTGCATCGCCGGCAACAACCTTCCCCTCTACAAAGAACTGACCCACTACGACGGGGACGAAATGGCCGCCCGGTTCAACGTGAAAGCCATTTACTCGCTGGAGAAGAAATCGGCCGAGAATGCAGACGTATTCACCACCGTGAGCGACATCACGGCCCGAGAGTGCGCACAGTTCCTGCGTCCGGTGGACGTCGTCACCCCGAACGGCTTCGAGAACAGTTTTACGCCCTCCAGTGACGAGGAATATGACCGGCAGCACGACGCGGCCCGCCGGCGTCTGGCAGAGGTGGCGGCAGCGATGAGTGCGGAGCCGGTTCCCGCCGACGCCCTGTTTATGTGCATCGGCGGCCGTTACGAATACCGGAACAAGGGCATCGACGTGTTTATCGACGCCCTGGACCGCGTCAACCGGTCGGACTATGAGGGCCGCAGCATCCAGGCTTTCATCATGATCCCTTCCGGCCATCACGGTCCCGACAAGGGCCTGCAGGCAAAACTTTCCGGCGAGGGCGATGCCCGCTACCAGTGCCAGACTTCCCATTACCTGCAGAATGCTGAGTATGACACCATTACGCGCCGCCTGCGCGAGGTGGGCCTCAACAATGCGCCGGGAAACAAAGTGAAGGTATATTTTATCCCGTCCTACCTGAACGGAGACGACGGCATCTTCAATATGTCGTACTATCAACTCCTCTGCGGGATGGACCTGGCCCTCTTCCCGTCCTATTATGAGCCGTGGGGCTATACGCCGCTGGAAGCGCTGGCTTTCCGCATCCCTACGCTCACGACAACCCTGGCGGGCTTCGGACTCTGGGTGCAAACCCATTACAAGAAAAAACACCCCGGTATCACCGTCCTGGAGCGCAACGACAGCAACTACCAGGAAGTGGTGGAAGGGGCGGCGGCTCGCATCCGCGAGATGGCGTCGCTGGACAAGAAGACACGCAAAGTTTACCGGGAGAATGCCCGGGAGGTTGCACAGATCGCCCTGTGGACCCATCAAATCAAATATTATCAGGAGGCGTATTCCCTCGCTCTGTCGCGTGTACAGGCGCGTAGTGATTCCTATCAAACAAAGAAGAAGACAATGCAGTATTTTAAAGCAGACGTAACCAAACCCAGCTGGCGCAGCATCCTGGTGACCCGTCACCTTCCGGAAAAACTGTCCCGGCTTGAGAAACTGTCTAAGAACCTCTGGTGGTGCTGGAACGAAAGTGCCAAGGACCTCTTCCGTTCCATCGACCCCGAAGTCTGGCACAAGAGCGGACACAATCCCCTTGTCGTGCTGGATACCGTGAGCATCAAGCGTTTCCAGCAACTCTCCGAAGACATGGACTTCCTTGCCCGCATGAAGAGCGTCCTGGACGAATTCGACACTTATATGGCCGCCAAGGCCGAGCGGAAAGACCCTTCCATCGCATATTTCTGCATGGAGTACGGGCTGGATACTTCCCTGAAGATTTACTCCGGCGGCCTGGGTATCCTGGCCGGTGACTACCTCAAGGAAACGTCCGACATGAACGTGAACCTGGTGGCGGTGGGACTTCTGTACCGTTACGGTTACTTCAACCAGGTGCTCAGCGCACAGGGTTACCAGGTGGCCGGTTATGACGCCCAGGACTTTACCAAGATTCCCGCCGTGCCGGTGCTGGACAAGGACGGCAACTGGGTCACCACTTCCGTGGCGTTCCCGGGCCGCAGCATCACCGCCCGCCTGTGGAAGGTGGAGGTGGGCCGTACCGACCTGTACCTGATGGATACCGATTACGAGGCCAATATCCAGGAAGACCGTGAGGTGACCTATCACCTGTATGGCGGCAACTGGGAAAACCGTCTCAAGCAGGAACTCCTGCTGGGCGTGGGCGGCATCAGGGCCCTGCGCAAACTGGGCCTGGATCCGCAGGTGTACCACTGCAACGAAGGCCACGCCGCCTTTATCGGCATGGAGCGTCTGCGCGAGTATATCGAGAAGGACAACCTGGACTTCAACGAGGCCCTCGAAGTGGTGCGTGCCAGTTCCCTGTTCACCACCCATACGCCGGTTCCGGCCGGCCACGACGCCTTTGACGAAGGCATGCTGCGCCAGTACATCGGCCACTATCCGGAGCGTATGAAAGTGGACTGGGAAACCCTGATGTCCCTGGGTAAGGACAACCCGCTGGATCCCAACGAGAAGTTCTCCATGAGCAACCTCGCCGCCAATATCTCGCAGAATGTGAACGGTGTGTCCATGCTGCACGGCAAGGTGTCGCAGGAGATCTTCGCACACATGTATCCGGGCTATCTGCCGGAGGAACTGTTTGTGAGTTATGTGACCAACGGCGTGCATTATCCTACCTGGTGCGCTCCCGAGTGGAAGCCGGTCCATGCCAAGGTGTTCGGCCCCCAGTTTGCCACGCACCACTATGACAAGTCCTGCTTCGAGGGCATCTACGGGGTGTCCGACAAGGAGGTCTGGAACGTGAAGAAGCAACTGAAGGTGAAGCTCATAGACTTTATCCGCGAGCGCCTGCAGGACAACACCATCTCCAATCACTACAGTCCGTCCGAACTGGTGACCATCATGGATACGCTCCGTGACGATGTCCTCACCATCGGCTTTGCCCGCCGTTTCGCCACGTACAAGCGTGCCACGCTGCTGTTCCGCGACCTGGACCGTCTGGACAAGATCGTGAACAATCCCGCCCAGCCCGTGCAGTTCCTCTTCGCCGGCAAGGCCCACCCGGCCGACAAAGCCGGTCAGGACCTTATCAAGCAAATCGTGGACATCTCCAAGGATCCCCGCTTTATCGGTAAAATCGTCTTCCTGCCCGGATACGACATCACGCTGGCCAAACGGATGGTCCAGGGCGTGGATGTGTGGATGAACAATCCCACCCGTCCCCAGGAAGCCTCCGGTACTTCCGGTGAAAAGGCGGCCATGAACGGCACCATGCACTTCTCGGTGCTGGACGGCTGGTGGGTGGAAGGCTACAAGGAAGGCGCCGGCTGGGCCCTTCCCATCGAACAGGCCTACGAGGACAACAACTTCCAGAACGAACTGGATGCCGCCACCATCTACCAGATTCTGGAGAACGACATCGCCCCTGCCTATTACAATGTGGACCGCACCACCGGACGCAGTTCCGAGTGGATCGGATACATCAAGAATACCATTGCCCAGGTGGCTTGCAACTTCACCACCAACCGCATGCTCACGGACTATGTGAAGCAGTATTATGAGCCGCAGTCTGTCGCTGCCAAGGCTTTCAAGGCCAAGGATTTCGCCAAAGCCCGCGAACTGGCCGCCTGGAAGACGCATGTGCGCCGCGAGTGGGAGAATGTCCAGCAAACCTGGCGCTCCGTACCCGAGACTTCTTACGACATTACCCAGTCCAAGCCCTATACCGCTTCCATGAAACTGCAGTTGGGCGGCCTGAAGCCCGCAGACGTGGCGGCCGAAGTGGTGTTTGCCCAGACCGACAAACACGGCAAGATGCACATCGTAGAGGTGCAGCCGTTCAAGTTTGTCTCCTGCAAGGATGGGGAGGCCACTTATGAGGTGAGCCTGCTGCCGGAGAAGACCGGTGCTTATCTGGTGGGTGCCCGTATCTATGCTACGCATCCGCTGCTGCCGCATCGTCAGGCTTTTGAGTGTGTAAAGTGGCTGTAGTTACTACAGGTTTTTTCGACGGTGTCCATCTGGGGCACCGTCATGTGCTTGACACGGTGGTCTCCTCTGCCCGGGAAAGGGGGGAGGAAGCCATTGTGGTTACATTTTGGCCGCATCCCAGGACGGTTTTGCAGCAGGATGCGCGGGATTTCAGGCTCCTGACCACGCTGGAAGAGAAGAAGGCCCTTTTGGCCTCCTGCGGCATCGATCACGTCGAAGTGCTCCCTTTCACCCGCGAATTCGCCGCCATGAAGGCCGATGAATACCTTCGGCTCCTGGCCGATAAGTATAGCGCCTCTCTGGTTGTCATGGGATATGATAATAGAATTGGGTCAGATAAGAAGACGGCTGGAGAGATAAGTGCTTCGCCGGCCGTCGCTTCGCGACCCCTCCCATGCGCGTTGTTCTCCGAACAACCGCTCTGGGCCCCTCCCTCTTACGTGGCCGAGGGTGGCCACGGGCCTGCGAATCACTCACCTCTCCAGCCTCCAATCTCTTCCACTAGAATTCGTCATTCATTGGAGGAGGGGAGAGTGGAGGAGGCTAATGGAATGCTGGGGTATCAGTATGGGCTGTATGGTGTGGTGGTGGCCGGGAACCGGGTGGGCCGCACCATCGGCTTTCCGACGGCCAATATGCAACTCTATGAACCGCTGAAACTGGTTCCGTGCAACGGCGTGTATGCCGTGGAAGTGGAGGTGCTCGGCTCCGTGTACAAGGGCATGTGCAATATCGGCACACGTCCCACGGTCGGAGGCGGAGCACGGACCATCGAAACGCACATTCTGGACTTCGACGAGGATATCTACGGCCTTCCGCTGCAACTTCGTTTTGTCCGCCGTATCCGCGACGAGCGCAAATTCCCCTCCCTGGATGCCCTCCGGCAGCAATTGGAAACGGACCGGGATTTATGCGCGGAATGAAAGGAATATGGTTTTTTGTCTGCTTGTTCCTTGCGGCCTGTCAGGGCGGCGGAAACTGGAGTGGACGCTTTGTCGGAGCCCTCGCCACTTTTTTGAATTCTGAAAAATAGTTTTTATCTTTGCGCTTGGACAAGTAACTAGCGCGACGGCCAGGAAACGGCCGTCGGCTCTTTTTTGAGTATTAAAAGCAAAACGATATGGCAATTGAAATGATGACCCAGGCGGGTCTTGACAAAATCAAGAAGGAACTCGCCGAAGCACTGGCCCAGCGGCCGGTAATCTCCGCAGCCATTGCGGAGGCCCGGGAGAAGGGAGACCTCTCCGAAAATGCAGAATATGACGCTGCCCGCGATGCGCAGGGACTGCTGGAAGTGAAGATTGCCCGCCTGAAGGAAAAGGTGGCCAACGCCCGCGTCATCGACGAGAGCAAACTGTCGGCCGACACGGTCCAACTCCTTTCCAAGGTGAAAGTGAAAAACCTTGCCAACAAGATGGTGATGAATTTCCAGATTGTCCCGGAATCCGAGGCGGATTTCTCCAAAGGCCTTCTGGCGGCCACTACGCCCATCGCCAAGGCCCTGATGGGACACGGCAAGGGGGAAACCGTCGATGCCCGGGTGCCCAGCGGTATCATCAAGTTTGAAATTCTGGAAATCACCCTCTGAGCCATGGCAACCATTTTTACCAAAATCGCCAAAGGCGAGATTCCTTCCTACAAGTGCGCGGAAAACGAGGATTTCTACGCTTTCCTGGACATTTCCCCGCTTGCCAAGGGACATACCCTTGTGATTCCCAAGCACGTGGAGGACGACTATCTCTTCCATCTGGACGAAAAAACCTATGCCGGTCTGTGGGCCTTCGCCCGCAAGGTGGCCGTGGCCCTCAAGGCCGCCGTGCCCTGCAAGCGGGTGGGCGTTGCCGTGCTGGGCATGGAAGTGCCTCACACGCACATCCATCTGGTGCCTCTTCAGACCGAAGGTGACATGGATTTCCGCAAGGCCAAACTTCAGTTGGAAGCCGGTGAAATGAAAGCCATTGCCGATCAAATCTTCGCCGAGTATGAGAAACTTTAAGCACCTCTTCGCCGCCGTGGCCATCCTGGCCGTGGCAGTCTCCTGCGGAAAGAATACCCGGATCAGCGGCAACCTGCACGAGGGCGCCGGCCGCAGTGTCATTGTCAAACTCCTGGATGTGAACCGTTTCCAGGTGCTGGATACCGTGAAAGTGGGCGATGCCGGAGATTTCACCTACAGCCTGAATCTCGCGGAAGGCAAACCTGAGTTCATCTATCTGTTTTACGGAGACCGCCAGATTGCATCCCTGCTCCTGCAAAAGGGAGACAAGGTGAAGGTAATGACCGACACCCTGGGCGTCTATACGGTGGAAGGGTCCGAGGAATCGGCCCGGCTCCAGCAGGTGGAGAGCGAGTACAGCGCTTTTCAGCGGGACGTGAAGCATTTGCTGGACCACGACCGCAGCGCGGCCGAAATCTCCCGCCGCTATGTCTCCTATTACCGTGACCGTGTGGCCTACGTGGTGGGCAATTCCCATTCCCTCACGGTGGTTCCCGTGCTGTTCCAGCAGGTGAACCCTTCGTTCCCGGTCTTCAGCCAGCCCACGGACGGCATCCTCATGCAAAGCATCTGCGATTCCCTCAAGACCGTATATCCGGAATCCCGTTATGTGAAGGCGCTGGAAAAGGAAGCGGCCCGCCGTATGGGCACCATGGACGTAAACACGCGTCTGCAGGGTGCCAGCGAGGTGGGGTACATCGATATCAGCCTGCCCGGCATGGACGGCAAGGAAGTGAAACTGAGTCAGAACCTGGGCAAGGTGACCATGCTGTATTTCTGGTCTGCCACCGCCGATCAGAAGATGTTCAACATGGATTCCCTGATTCCCATCTATGAGGCCTATCATGGCAAGGGCTTCCAGATTTACGCCGTCTCCCTGGATGCCGACAAGGCTTCCTGGGCTTCGGCCGTGCGCAATCAGGCGCTTCCCTGGGTGAATGTCTGCGACACCCGCGGGGTGCAGTCTCCCTATGTAGTCTCTTACGGAATCGGCAGCCTTCCGATGGCCTGGTTCATCGTGGACGGCACCATCGACCAGAATGCCAAGGTGACCGACGCCGCTTCGCTCCGTGAGTATATTCGTCGGCAACTGTAATGGCGCGGATCCTTTCCATCGAAACTTCTACCGCAGTCCTGTCCGTGGCTTTGTCTGAGGACAGGACTGTTGTCAGTGAACGGGTGTGTACGGAAGCCCGCCAGCAGGCAGCCCTTACGGCGCCGCTGGTGAAGGAAGTGCTGGACGAGGCGGGCGTCTCCGTCCGGGACTGCGATGCGGTGTGCGTAAGTGCCGGCCCCGGCTCTTATACAGGCCTTCGCGTGGGCGTTTCCACCGCCAAAGGCCTG
>Ga0247610_10006209_pt1 | contig 12474 bp, 8 predicted proteins | sample 174DNAGHGhighgp2_FD_193483 | JGI IMG/M metagenome (GOLD analysis project Ga0247610, IMG submission 193483) | Sheep rumen microbial communities from Palmerston North, Manawatu-Wanganui, New Zealand - 1742 DNA GHGhigh gp2 | ecosystem: Host-associated > Mammals > Digestive system > Stomach > Rumen ...
GATTGTCATGGAACTCGAGATACAGGTCGTGGGTGGCCGATCCTGTAATCTTCGATTCTTGATAGCCGTGGGCCGGGTTCAGGTCAACGTGGATGTTGCCTTCGTCGAGGAATACCAGCAGAGGCGTATCTTTCAGACTGACAGATAATCCATAGATTTCAGGTAATGCGACCTGGTTACTGAAACTAAACTTGCCGTTTTCAACTTCAGCCGAGTCGATTACTTCATAATAACGGTCTATATACTTCTGCAAATAGACCTTCTGGTGCTGATTGGAGGCTAACGTGCCTGACAGTTTCAAGGTGGAAATCTTCTGGGCATTAGCCACTAACACCTCTCCAGCCACAATGACCAGAGTGAGAATTACTTTTCTGTTCATTATATGTCTATATTAAAACGTTGGTGATATTGTTCGTGTAAGTATTGGTCCACCCATCGGTAGAACTCGGTCGTCTCCTTGCCGGCCACACCATTTCTGCGTACTATTTTCAGCACCTCTTCACCATGGCGGAAAACCTCTGTCTCGATGGGCTCAATCTGTTGTAGAATACCTGTGCCGGCATGGTTAATAAGCCGGGCTACATTTATGTAGTCGCTACCATTCCCTCGCTTCAGGGGGAACAGCTGCTTCTTCAACTGGAATCCAGCATCGACCAGTGTAGAACGGCCTTTGGCGTTTCTGGTGATTACAGCAGGCAATTCATTCTGCTTCGTAATCCATACAGGAATGGCCACAGTGGTAAGTGTAGAGCCTGGGATAATCCAGCTGACCGTCAGCAACGGATTCTCACCTTGACGCACGCCTTGGATCAGATGTGCCGAAGCCGTCTGATACCTGGGGATGAAATCGCGGAAGGGCACAAACACAGGCTCGCAATCGTCTTGTGGCGCATAGTCATAGAGGTTGATATGTGTCAGTCCGTGTGTCAGATAGCGTGTCACATGGCGAATGATGTTTCCGAAACCAAGTTGACCACAGAAACTTGCTTTAGTCATCCACTCGTTGATGGCCAGATAACGTTCCACGCCTTTATCCAGTTCCCTGTCGCCAGACATGCCGTGGTTGGTACGTACCAGATAGCCGTATGGTGCCTGGGCAGGATCGTTGGCGTCATATTTCACATAACCCTTATTGCCTGTCTCGTAATAGGCGCAGCCGCCCTGTGCATCGAGTACCGCAAAATTAGAGTTGGTGGGAATTGGGCCAATGGCTTTCATACTGTCGAGGAATAGTTCGAAGTCGCGCAGTGTGGCACAACACTCCAGCGCTTTACGCATAATCGTGGCATCATTGTCCTTAGGCCCTTTGCGATCCTCATTGGCTGCGAACGTACGTTGTGGTTGTTGCCTGCCGTTCAGATTATAGGCCGCCGTGTTGACAATCGCAAAACCTGCCTCATTGTGACCTGACCAGGCTCCGTTGTGCAGCGAGTCGTTGGCAGAGACTACAGCGATGTAGCGAAAACGCGAGCCCTTGACCAGAACGGTGAGGTTGTCTGTCATCTCAGTATCACGGTTCTTGAAAATATAGGGGCGTCCGTCTGGCGACACTTTGCCCGAAACGATGACAGATGTGCAGGCTTCGGCGTGGTATGCAGGAAGAAGTACACCTGCAAGTAGAGTGATAATCAGTTTCTTCATCTCCGTCAATACTTTATGGTGTTTATCTGTTTACTTCCGTAGGTGTGTAGATGCCTGGATCAGAAGGCGCGTTAGGGTTGGCCAATATCTCTGTCTCAGGATAATAGAAACGCTCCGGATGGACTGTGGCCGTAGGTGTGTTCAGCGGTATGGCTACAGCAATATCGCTCTCACCGGCACCTCTCAGCCTACGGGCATCGTCCCATGGCGTAAACTCCGTGAAACCTGAGATGTAACGCTCAAGTATTATCTCGCGCAGCAGGGCCCGCAGCGGCTGCAAGGTGCCATCGGCATTCAGCAGACCGCCTTTCTCGAAATCGTCGGTCGTATAGGCATCATAATTATAATCGTAGTTGGCGAAATAGGCGTTCACGGCTCCTCCCTGATCATAATAGGCTCTTAGCTGGTTCAGGTAGTGTAGCCCTTCATTCAGTCCTTGTGTACGTGCTGCCGTCTCAGCCAGGATGAGTAGGTTTTCCTCATAGGTAATCAGAGGCTCTGGCTCAAGTTGTGATATTTTGCCATGCTTGGCGGTGGCATTCGTCGGGTCTATGTAATAGTATGCCTTGCGGGCTGTTTCGTCGGTCTTTGCGTTGTGGCGGGCATCGAGCACATCGAACAGGAAACTTTGCTTGCCATTGGCATCCTCGGTACCAAAGAAGGCATTCTGGCTGTATGACCACCAGTTGTTCTTGTTTGATGACTGATTGTCGTTGACGGGACGGAACAACATAGAGCGCTCCGGCGAACTGATACCGTTCTGTGCTGCCTGATAAGCCTTGTCATATTCTTTGGTGATGACATAGAGGCGGGCTTTCAGTGTATAGGCGGCCTCAAGCCAGCCCTGGGCATCACCATGATAAAGATAGTCCTGCTTGTAGGAGGCACGGCCAACGGTTCTCAGTTGGCTGATGGCCTCGTCGAGCAGTTGCTGGCTATAGTTGAATACAGCCTTCTGGCTCTCGAACCGGGGATATTCCACATCGGTAGACACTTCTGTTGCCGGTACATCGCCAAAAGCCGATGCGTAGAACCCGAACAGGTAAGCCTCAAGCACACGTGTCAGGCCCTGATAAAGCGGATTGTCGGGTGCTGACTCCTGGATATGTTTACTCTGAGTGATGACACTCTGATAACCGCCGAAGTCGAAGGTACTTTCCGTCAACTGGTAGTTATAATACGCCAGAGGGAAATTGTTGACACCTACAATCTGGCCAGTCCACAAGGATGCCATGCGGCCGTCGAGTCCGCGCACCAGACTGACCAGTGCCAGTTCCGGGGTATTTACGTATAGGCCGGCATCGATATCGTTTATCTCGATAGAATTAGGATTCTTATTCAGTCCTTCTACTATACTCTCGCAACTGCTCAGTAAGACGGCAGTGCCTATAATCGCTCTATATAACTTTTTCATATCAATTTGTATTTTTAGTAATTCAATTTCTGATAACTCCTGACATGCGATACTCGAATTAATAGTTAACCTCAATAGTAAACAGTATAGAACGTGTGGCAGGGCTTGAGAAGTAGTCCATGCCCTGAGCCAGACCTACTCCGTAATTATTGCTCTCTGGGTCGATGCCAACCAGATGGTCCCAAACCAGCAGATCGCGTCCGACAACAGAGAAGCGGATGTTCTGCAACTGAGTGTGACGCTTGAGCCAGAGACTATGCCAGTTGTAACTCAGTGTCACGTTGCGCAGCTTAGTCCAGGTATTGTCTTGAATGTAATAGTCATGCACTTTGTTGATACCCAGTCCGCCACCAATACCAGTGTACCATACCTCGTCGAGCAATACTGTTCCCGCACCAAAATCGTATAGATTGCCTCTGACGGTCTCACCGGCGTGGAACACCTGACCATTGTAGTTGACCATGTCTTGGGTCAGCGTTACCTCCTTGGCCACGTCCTCATGAGTTCCAAAGCCGTAGAGTGTCAACTGAGTACGGTTGATGTATTTACCACCCTGAGAATGCTCGAACAGGAAACTGAAATTGAAATCCTTGTAGCGGAAATCCATACCAAAACCTCCATGCCAGTCGGGATTGGGGTCACCCAAAACGACATTGCCTGTTGACAACTGAGGGAATCCGTTCTTGTCGAGTATTGGCTGTCCGTCATCATCGCGTAGTACGCCCGGACGGTAGAGCACCCCCATGGCATAGCCCTCAAGGGCCACCGACGTGCTGCTGATTTTCAGCAGTCCCGTGCCGTTAAGCCTGGTCACCTTGTTGCGGTTCTGGCTCCAGTTCAGGTTGATATCCCATCCGAAGTCCTTCTTGTCTATGGCCCGCCAGACAGCGTCCACCTCCAGTCCCGAGTTCTTCATCTCTCCACCGTTGGCATAGATGCTGCTGTAACCGCTCGACGGATTGAGCGTGACGCTGTACAGCAGGTCCTTGATGTGATTCTGATAATAGGTGAAGTTCAGATTCAGTACGTCATGGAAGAAGCGCAAGTCGGCGCCAATTTCCCATTCGGTCTTTACCTCGGGCTTGATATCGGCATTACCTTTAGAACTACTGACGGCATAACTGCCTCCGAAGGCGGCATTGGTCGAGGTGGCAAGCGTCTCTGTGCGGTAGGCGGCAGGACTGGTGCCTACTTTTCCCCAGGCAGCACGCAGTTTTCCAAAACTGAGCCACGACGGACGCCACACCTTCGAGAACTGCCAGGCCAGGTCGGCCGAGGGATAGAAGTAAGTGCCGCTAACGGTTGATGATGCCTCCTGCATGGCAGTAGCCGAGAAGAACACCTGGTCGTACAGTTCAAGTTCTGCAATACCATAGCCACGATTGTTGCGGGTGTGGCTGAGGCTCTTCGACCAGTTGTCGGCAGACGTACTGGAGGCTAATGACGAAGACTTGATGTCGGTCTGCACATCGAACGGTGTGACACTGCCTGAGTTGCTTGACGACTGACGGTCGTTAATGCTATATCCCAGCGTACCCGACAACTTCAGTTGTTTTGAAAAAGCATGCGTGGCATGTATGATGGCATCAAATGTCAGTTCTTTATGGGTGGACGTGCCAGAGCTGTAGTAACCCTGCGAGTTTGTAGCCCCCTGCGAGTTGATGGGGTAGAACTCGTCGGTGAGCGTTGTGTAATAATCCAGTCCCCCTCGTAGGGTTACGTTCAGCCACTCCAATGGATTGACATCCAGCTGGGGTGTAAGTATGAAACGGTCTGTCTTCTGGGTGTTGGATTGTTCGTAAACAGCCCAGAGGGGGTTGTTATAGGTAGGATTGGCATTAGCACCTATTTCGTTACGATACATTCTCTGCCGGTCAGTATACGAAACGCCCTGCTTGTCCACGTAGGTACCGATATAGTCAGTGTTGTCGAAATCGGCAGGTGTACGCAGTAGCCCCAGGTAAACACCATTTGACGTGTCACCATTGCTGGCCACGCGGTTGGTGGTGGTGTAGATATAGGCTGTCTTAGCTGATGCCTTCAACCATGGAGCCAAACGATAGGATGAATTCAGACGTATATTGTGCTTGTTGTAATAGGCCGATCTTACTATACCGTCCTGAAACTGGCCTGCGTAACTAAGATAGTAACTGCCTTTCTCTCCACCGCCACTTAGAGATACGTCGTGCTTGGTATAGCCTCCTGTGCGGAATACAGCATCAAAATTTGAATCGATATATGTCTCTTGGGAGTTCTTCTTAGTAATGGCGTAATAGGTTTTGCCAGTGATACAGCCCACAAAGTAGGCACCGTTGTTATCCACCTCGTCGGCAGCCCCTGAACGCTCGGAAATCTTATCACCCCATGAGAAGTTGGTGTTCTTGTTGTATTTTCCACCCGTACCCTGTCCCCAAGTACTCTGCAGCGGGTGATGGTCGCTAATCCAGTCGAAACTCTTGGTGAACGAATAGGTTATATGAGGCTTCGAGGCATTAGCCCCGTTCTTGGTTGTTATCACGATGACACCATTAGCAGCACGTGAACCCCACAGTGCGGCAGCCGACGCTCCTTTCAGAACTTGCAACGACTCTATATCGTTGGGATTGAGGTCGTTCAGATGCGACTGTTGCGCGTAGCTGGTAGAGCCAGAGTTCTCATTGCTGATGGGGGTGCCATCGAGGATGATGAGGGGCTGACTGTCGCCAATAAATGTGTTGGCTCCGCGAATAATGATGTTTGAACCCATGCCAGGTTCACCGTTGGGCGAGGAAATGGTCAGTCCACTGGCTTTGCCTGATAGGGCATTAATCAGTGTCGATGTTCCTGCCTGTGCTATCTTGTCGGCATCTATTACCGACTGGGTGGTTCCAATCTTATCAATAGCCTTCTCTTTTCCTAAGGCAGTAACCACCACTTCATTTAGAAAGTTGGGCGCATCTTTCAGCGCAATCTCCACTGGCTCCTCGAAGTCATAGACATCGACATCAAGTGGGCGGTAGCCTACATATTCCACACGGAGAGTGAGCGGGGCTTCCACCCTGGTCAGGAGGGAGAAGTTGCCGTCAATGTCAGTCACTACACCCTGTCCCTTTTCACTCTTTACTATCACCGATGCGCCAATCAGGGGCTCACCAGTACGAACGTCCTTAATATGGCCTGTAATTACGTTCTGCGCAACAGCCAATAAGGACCCTGTCGCAACGAGTGTTGCAATAAACAATCTTTTTGCCATAAGTCTATTTTTTTTGATTTCAGTTTATTTCTGTGCGGTAAGCGTGGTCTTAACCTTCTCAATCTGCGCCTGAACCATCTTGCTGTCCAGGTTCAGCAGTCCGTATTCATGATTATACTTTGTCCCATTCGTCAACACCCAATGCAGGAACTGGTTCACGGCATCGTCGGCTTGATGATAGCTTACTCCGATTTTACCGACGGCAATCTCTGAGACCTTGCCATTTTCCAAAGCGTTAATCACCTCGTCAAGGGTCGCCTTGTCCGAGAAACTCTCTTCGAGATTCTTCTTCACATCGATGCCGATGAGTGTAAGGTTACCCTTTATCTGACGGCTCTGTAGGTCGTAAATGTTTGGCAGCGCATTGAACGATACGCCTAATGGGTCCTTCAGCAAGGCGGTGTTCAGAAACAGATCATCGCCTGCGATGCGCTTGCCACGGAAGTTGCTGCTCTCTTCGCCAAAGTTACGGGCAAACGACGCTGCTACCGATGTGGCGTTGCTGCCGCTGTAGATGACGAGTTTCTCGAACTGCTTTACCTTCTTTACATTCTCGTCAAAATCATCATCGAAGAAGTAAAGCTGCTTCAGCTTTTTCGAGTTCAGGTGCTTCCCTTCCAGCACTTTCGCGGCCTCGCTGCCACTTGCTGTGATGGGTAGCACGGCGAACTCTCCGAAATAAACAATGGCATGGCTAAAGTCTTCTGGTTTGGTGGCTTGATTGTCGAATACCACATTCAGGTCGATGCTCTCGGCTTGCGAGTTACCCTGATTCTGATTGCCCTTGGCTATCTGGAACGTTACGCCGGGCTGTGTTTTTGCATATTCTGTTATCCACTTCTCTACCAGCGGGCGGGCAAATCTCGGTGCCTTGATGGTGCGTATGCTGCTGGTTGTGGTGTTACCCTCTGCCCAGGCGTTGCTCAGTCCCATGCTCAGTACTAACGCTAATGTAAATGCTGTCTTATTCATATTTTTTTGTTTTGTTATCGTAAACATCGTGAATATAGTGGTTTACAAGTGTACCTCCTTGTCCACCACCTCGCCGTTCAGAATCTTGAACGAGTTGAGTTTCGGTTCACCGTCAAGCAGCGAGAGGATGGCATAGCGGATGGTTGGATCGTTAGCCAGGCGCAAGTCCTCCTGTGAGGGACGCGAGGGCGAGGCGGGATGACTGTGCCAGTTGGCGAGTATCTTTAAGCCTTTCTCGCGGGCATAGCGCAGGGCGGCGAACTGATCTTTCGGCGCGAAGGAGAAGTGCTCCGGCGAGTGGTCGGTGTTCTCCATCCAGTAGTTCTCGGTGACAAGAGCCTCCCCCTGTCCGCCTCCCGTAGAGGGGGAAATTATGCCCAGCAGGTAGCCGCACGACTCATCGGGTGCGTCCTTCTGAGCCTGGACTATCAGTTCTTCTATAACGTTCTGTGGAATCTTCATAATCGTCAATTATCAATTGTCAATTATCAATGGTTCTTCAAATCACACGCGGCCTGTTCATAGTCTATCAGATGGTCGATGGTGGGATTCGAGCCGCAGATGGCGCACGAGTCGCGGTGCTTCACGGGCACTGTGCGGAATAGCATAGTCTTGGCATCAAACGTCAGCAGACGGTTGGTCAGCAACTCGCCCACACCTGTAAAGTATTTCAGCGTCTCAGCGGCTTGGATAGTCCCCAGCATACCGGCGATGGCACCTAACACACCAGCCTGCGAACAGGTGGGAACGGCACCTACGGGAGGCGGCTCCTTGAACATGCAACGGTAGCAGGCCGTACCAGGCAGGTGCGTAAAGGTCTGGCCGTTGAAGCGCAGGATGCCACCATGCGAGAATGCCTTGCCCGCCATCACACAAGCGTCGTTGATGAGGAACTTCACGGGGAAGTTGTCGGTACCATCCACCACGAAGTCGTATTCCCTGATGATATCCGGCGCGTTCGAGGAGTCGAGGAACTCATAGTAGGTGTCCACCTTCACGTCAGGATTGATGGCCTTGATTTTCTCCTCAGCACTCTTCACCTTCGGTACGCCCACGTCTTTGGTGAAGTGAATCACTTGGCGTTGCAGATTACTCAGGTCCACCACATCCGCATCCACGATGCCGATGCGCCCGATGCCAGCCGCCGCTAAGTAGAGACTTACCGGGGCTCCCAGTCCACCGGCACCCACCACGAGCACGCGCGCGTTCATTATCTTTTCTTGTCCCTCAACGCCCACATCCTGCAGCAGTATATGTCGCGAGTACCGCTGTATCTGTTCTTCAGTAAACTCAATCATAATTCTCAATTCTCAATTCTCAATTGTCAATTGTCAATTCTCAATTATCAATCATTCACCCCCTCCTCCCATGAAATACAGGAAATCAACCTTGTCACCCTCTTCCAGTTGGATACGCTCCCAATCCTCGCGCTCGGCAAACTCCTCGTTCACCTGCGCGCTGACCATCTCCGGCTGCTGCACGTTGTTCTGCACTATCAGTTGACTCACGTTGAGCGGCAGTGTTACCTCCTGCGCATCTCCATTTACATAAATCTTTGCCATAGCTCTGTCTGTTTAAATTGTTAAGTTGCAATGTGATTGAAATCATGGTGCAAAGGTACGGCGAAAATCACTATTACGAAATCGCACAAGAGCGGTAAACAGCATACCATACTATTGGTATTTTTGGAGGGGCTTTGACGGCAACATATTTTTGCGGGATAAAATTTTGCCGTTTGCATGATTCTTATTATCTTTGCAACCAAATCGTGTAATCAAGCATAATTATATATTTTATTTTAATCATTTAGTAATATGAAAGCAATTAGAACTCTTTGTTCAGCAGCAATGATGCTGATGCTTGCCGGTATCAGCATGAGTTTCACAACCGAGGAAAAGTCGCGCATTGTCGAGGACGGTGGAACGGGACCTTACAAGGCCGTCATGAAGGAGGAGGCCTCGTTGGAAGCCCACACCGTGTTTGTGCCGCAGGACATCTCGAAGTTTGGCAAGGACCGTAAGCTGCCCGTACTGGTATGGGGTAACGGTGCCTGCACCAACTCTCCGTGGGAGCATTACAAGTTCCTCAACGAGATTGCGTCCTACGGTTACATCGTCGTTGCCACCGGTTACATTCCGATGGACGAGCAGCCTTACCGTGGCCCTATGTCGAAGTCGGAGCAGCAGATAGAGTCCATCGACTGGGTTATTGACCAGAACGGTGACAAGAACTCGCCCTATTACCAGAAGATTGACACCAAGAACATTGCCGTGGCGGGTATGTCGTGCGGTGGTCTGCAGACCCTCTACAACTGTGCCGACCCGCGCATCACGACGCTGATGGTATGCAACAGCGGTCTGTTTAATACCGAGAATGCTGGCAGTGCCGTAGGCGGAATGCCCATGCCCCCCAAGTCGAAGCTGAAGGAAATCCATACCTCTATTATATATATCCTCGGGGGCGAGACGGATATTGCATACGGCAATGGCATGGACGACTTCCACCGCATTGACCATGTCCCCGCCTGTGCCACCAATTTCCCTGTAGGGCACGGCGGCACCTACCGTGAAGCGCACGGCGGCGAGTTCTCGGTGGTGGCCTTGGCATGGCTCAACTGGCAGTTGAAGGGCGACCAGCAGGCTGCCAAAATGTTCAAGGGCAACGACTGTGAACTCTCGAAGCGTAAGGACTGGACGATAGAGAAGAATGCGAAGTTTGATACGCTGAAGTAGTAGCCATCCAATCAACTTCAGAAAGATAAGACTACAGGCAGGGGCGTAAACCCCTGCCTGTAGTCGATTAGTTACTGTCCGCAATCAGCTTGATGAGTCACTTCGATATTGGTTTGATTGTCAGCCGACGCTCGTAGCGGGTGGGCTTGACCTGATAGCCGGGCAGCACGTAGCAGGCCGTGCAGCCAACGCCGGTGGTGTTGTAGTCCAGGTTCAGGGTGATGCCGTCCTGCTTTCGCAGCTGGTAGGTATAGACGGCCTTCGTCAGGTTGTCGGTGCTGTAGTGGTAGGCGTTGAAGTTGAACGGCTCGTCCATGGCGAAGCGCAGTCCCTGGCCTTTGCCGTCGCTCATGTTGAGCCAGCGGTTGTCGCAGCGCAGTCCGCAGTCCTGCGGTATGAGGTAGGGTTCGAACATATCGTCCACCGCACGCTCATAGACGCCGATGGCGTAGCCGGTCTTGCGGTCGGGATAGTTCTCCTCGGGGCCGCGACCGTACCACTTCACCTGCTGCATCGGGTCGATGAGCGTCATGGTCAGTCCGATGCGGGGCAGTAGTGCCGGCATCGAGCCTTCGGGTTCGAGGACGTGGTGCAGGGCGATGGTGCCGTCGCCGTTGATGCGGTACTCATAGACCTCGGAGAAGCCCGAATAGCGCAGGCCGGTGATGTAGGCGTCGAGCGACGTGTTGACGGGTGCCCCGAACTGCGAGAAGCAGCGCACGTTGACATACACCTGCCCGTCGGCCTCGAAGGCCTGGCAGGAGATGGGTATGCGGGTGATGGCGTCCAGGTTGTTGCTGTAGAACTCGTTGGCTATCTGCGAGCCGTTCCAGGCCTTGCGGTTGTTGTAGGTGATGTTCCACTGGTCCCAGCTGTCCACCTCGAGTGCCAGCGGAGCGCGCCAGACGTTCAGCTGGAGCGGCGACTTGAGCAGTTCCTGTCCGTTCTGGCGGATGCTGAACAGCTGGCCGTCGGCTGTGAAGGTGTAGGCGAAACCGGCGCCGCTCACGTTGATGGCATCGTTCGACTGACTGAGCACGGCCTTCCCTACGGTCTTGTCGGAAGGTAAGGCCAGCTGACGCCAGGGCAGTTCCAGCTGGTCCCAGGCGGCGACGTGGCCCTTCTGCGCCCAGATCTCGTCGGCCTTCAGCGCACTGGTTATCATCAGGCGGTATTCGCATCCGGGTTTCAGTGCCGGGCGGCTATAGGGCACGGTGACGACTTTCTTGCCGAGCGGCTCCACGTCGGGACTGAGCGTTCCCTGCTGCAGACAGGTGCCGTCCTCGTAGAGTTCCCACTTCATATCGTAATAAGAGGTGTTCAGGAAGTGGTTCCTGTTCCATATCTCTACCGTTCCGTTGTCGGCACTCAGCAGCCGGCACGAAATGGGCTGTGCCGACTTCTTCATCTGCCAGATTTCCGGCTGCACGGTACGGTCGGGCCATATTGTGCCGTAGGTGCGGGCGCCGATGCCGTAGCTGAAATACGTGCCCTCCTGCTGCTCGGTCTCGAAGTCGAGGTTCAGCAGCTGGCCCGAGGCGTCGGCAATGACGACGTTGTCCATCAGTGCGTCGCAGATGTACACGCGTGTGTCCTGTCCGTGGGTCTGCTCGTTGCGGCCTATGTTCACGGGGAACGGCGCGTTGATGATGTAGCCCTGTGCCTCCATCCGTGCCACCTCCGCGTTGTCGATGCTCACGGTCATCTGACTGCCGTCGTAGCGGGCCTCCACGTGGTGCCACTTCTGCTCCCAGTCGGCGGGCAGCGGGGCCTTGAGTTCGTACTTATAGTTCGCGGGCGCCTGCCTTCTGCCGAAGGGCTGTCTCCCGCCGTCGCCCTGTGCCGCAGCCGGGGCCTTGTCGGTGTTGATGTAGAACAGCAGCTGCTCGTTGCCCCGCTGCTCTACGCCGAACTGCCACTCGCCCTTGGTCACGAACGAGCCGCATGAGCTGATGAGCTTGCGCGGACAGACGTCGAAGCTGACGGTCAGCGTCGTGCCGGTCAGTTCCAGGCAGTCGTCGCGATAGACCTCCACCCACTCGTCGTGCCCGCTCAGGTCGATGACGTGGTTCTTGCGGTTGCGGCTGTCGGCCACCAGTTTGGCATTGCCCATGATGTGGGCCATGACGTTGTGGCCCGACTTGTCGGTGAGTCGGCGCGCGGGCTGCGTCAGTCCTGGCGACACGAAGTCCCAGACGGCACCGCCGATGCAGCGCTCGTGGGTATAGACGGCGCGCCACATCTCGTCGAACATGCCGCCGCTGTTGCCAGCCACCGATATGTACTCGTCCATGAACGACGGGCGCACGTCGCCGTCGCCGTGGCGGCCCACCCTGAGGTCGAGTGCCAGCGCCGTCGGGTAGCGCGGCCCGATGATGTCCTCGGCGGGATGGCTGTAGGCGTTGCCGCCGTACATCCACCATCGCGTGTGGTCGTATTTGCGTCCTTCGGCTATCACCTCGCCGATGTTCGGCCCCTCGCCG
>Ga0247610_10006214_pt1 | contig 12469 bp, 11 predicted proteins | sample 174DNAGHGhighgp2_FD_193483 | JGI IMG/M metagenome (GOLD analysis project Ga0247610, IMG submission 193483) | Sheep rumen microbial communities from Palmerston North, Manawatu-Wanganui, New Zealand - 1742 DNA GHGhigh gp2 | ecosystem: Host-associated > Mammals > Digestive system > Stomach > Rumen...
TTGTTCTTATCGCGCTGGCGGTCGTTTTGGGAATACTGGTATTTGCCGTATTCCTGTCGCTGCATCAAAACCGTAAACTGCACGCTCTTAACCGCGAAATGACGACGATGAACAACGAGCTGCGGCTGATTAACCGCCAACTCAAGGAAACGGACAAGGTGAAAGAGCAGTATATATGCCGCTATTTGGAGGTTTACAGCGATTATATCCGTCGTTTGACCACGATGGCTCGCCGTGCGGGCGAAAAAGACCCTGCGGCGTTCATGAACCACGAAATGGAGAACTTCTACCGGTCGTTCGACGATACATTCCTGTCGCTGTATGGCACGTTCGTGCAGGATTTCAATGCGCTGCTCAAACCCGAAGCACGTATTGCACCCAAACCCGGCGAGCGGATGACTGTCGAGATGCGTATTTTTGCACTCATTCTCCTGGGAATAACCAGTTCCGCCAAAATTGCCGACCTGCTGTGCTACAGCCCCAATACCATCAGCAACTACCGCGTCAAGATGAAAAACGGAGCACTCGGAGACCGCGACAGTTTCGAACAACGGGTGCAACAGATAGGAAAATAAGCATTTTTTTGCGAAAAAATTTGCATATATGGGAAAAAAGCAGTAATTTTGCAGGGAATTTGAAAATGGTGGAGATTCGAAAAATAGAAGGCAAGCGTGAACTGAAGCAATTTATTCAGTTCGCTAATGACTTGTATGCCGATTGCCCGTACTATTGTCCGCCCTTGTTTTTTGACGAGATGAACTGCTTCGATGCCGAGAAAAATCCGGCATTGGATGTGTGTGAATACCAACTGTGGATGGCGTACCGGGAAGGAAAACCCGTCGGGCGTATCGCCGGTCTGATTAACCACAAGGCGAACGAGAAATGGGGATACAAGCATGTGCGGTTCGGATGGTTTGATTTCATCGACGACCTGGAGGTCAGCAAGGCGCTTTTGGATACAGTTGCGGCATGGGGGAAGGAACGCGGCATGGACGGTCTGAACGGGCCGGTAGGATTCACTGATTTTGACCACGAAGGGCTCCTGCTGGAAGGGTACGAGTACTTGGCGCCGATGGCTTCGCTGTATAATTATCCGTATTATGTGAAGCATGTCGAGGCTTACGGATTGACCAAAGAAGCAGACTGGGTGGAGTTCCAGATTTATCCTCCCAAAGCTTGTCCTGAGCGGCTTGAACGGATTGCCGACATTGTCAAGCAACGCTCGCATGTGCGCGTGGATAAAGTAAAGAACGCGCGCGAGCTCGTGCGTAAGTACGGCATTGAGTATATGGATGTTATCGACACGGCATACCAGAAGCTGTACAACTTCCAGCCGATGACTGACAAGCAGAAAAACTACTACAAGAATATGTATTTCCCTATTCTCAACTTTGATTTCGTGACCATCGTTGTGAATGAGAAAGACGAGATAGTGGGTGTCGGTTTGGGAATGCCGGATATATCCGAGGCACTGCGCAAATGCGGAGGCAAACTGTTCCCGTTTGGCTGGTTCCATTTGCTCAAAGCCCTGAAAGCCAAGCGGATGGAGGCGTTCAACTTCCTGCTGATTGCAGTCAGGCCGGATTATCAGGACAAGGGTATCAATTCGCTTTTCTTCCAGGATCAGATCCCGTATATCAACAAGTACGGCATCAAACGGCTCGAAACGACATCGATACTGGAAACGAACACGAAGAATATTGCGAACTTTACGCAGTTCGACCATAAGCAACACAAGCGTCGCCGCGCGTACATAAAAGCCATCTGACGGTGAAAACGAACAAGAACTATAAGTTGTCCTTGGAGCGTCTGGGCCGCTATGTGAAGCGGAACGGACTTCGACCGTCGGTAGTGAGGAATATGGTTCTGGAGCAGGTGTGCAACCTCCATCAGCCATTTACCGCGGAGCAGTTAATAGAAGCTTGTCGTCAGGAACGGATTTCCAGCGGAACGGTGTATAACGCGCTGAATCTGTTCACAAAAGCGGAGATTATCCAAGGAATGCAGCGGCAGCGGGGACACATCGCGACCGAGTATGAACTTATTAGCGATTCGTCCCAACGGATGCAGTTCGTGTGCAAAAAGTGCGGTCGTATAGTGGACTTTAACGACAAAGCGATTGCACAACTCATTGAAGCACGGAAGTACTCGAACTTCCAGATAAGTCAGTTCTCGCTCATCGTATATGGCGAATGTAAAGTATGCAGGCGAAAGGCGACTCAAACGATTAAATAGTTGATTTAATGACTATAAGCACATTATATTGGGTTATTTTTATCGGCATTGCGCTTGCCAGTTGGCTGGTGTCCAAGTCCTTGGAGAGCAAGTTCAAACGCTACTCGCAGGAGTCTTTGCCGATGACCGGTCGCGATGTGGCGGAGAAGATGTTGCACGACAACGGCATTTTTGATGTGCAGATAACCTGTATCAAAGGTCAGTTGACCGACCATTATAACCCTGCGGAGAAGACGGTCAACCTGTCTGAAGCCGTTTATAACGGAGCCAATGTGGCGGCAGTAGCCGTGGCGGCTCATGAGTGCGGACACGCAGTACAGCACGCGAAAGCTTATGCGCCACTGAAGATGCGCTCGGCTTTGGTTCCTGTCGTGTCGTTTGCCAGCAACTGGATGTCGTGGATACTGCTTGCCGGCATGCTGACGATAAATACCTTCCCGCAACTGCTGGCGATTGGAGTGGCGCTGTTTGCTATGACGACTCTCTTCTCGTTCATAACGCTGCCGGTCGAAGTGAATGCCAGCCAGAGGGCTGTCAACTGGCTTCGAGAAGCGGGTATAACCGATAATAGCACGACTGAAATGGCCAGTGACGCGCTGCATAGTGCTGCTTATACATACGTAGTTGCCGCGCTGTCCTCTCTCGCAACACTGGTGTACTACCTGTTGATTTTGCTGGGAGGAAGCAGACGATAACAATAAAACTGAACGCTGTAAAAAATAAGGCCCCGTAGCTCAATTGAATAGAGTGTCAGATTCCGGTTCTGAAGGTTCTGGGTTTGAGCCCCAGCGGGGTCACTTAAAAGCCGCCAATCTTGGCGGCTTTTTATTGTAATTTGATATCCACAATGATGGGGTCATGGTCGGCATAGCGGTGGTGGCTTTTATCTTTCAACTTGTACGCCCCATGCTGGTAATACCAGTCTGCATTGACGTGCCACGGGCGCACGCGAACCACTTGCTCAGCCATCGACGGACTTGCAAAACAGCGGTCCAGATATCCTGCCTCGCCTTTGAAACTGTACGAGTAATCCTCCGGCATGCCCAAGGGCAGCATATCCCTGTAACCGGCACGAATCACTTTCTGTACCGGCCCTTCTTGGGAATAACAGTTATAATCACCTAAAAGCAGCACATCTTCATCACCGAATTGTTTCACGGCTTTGGGCAGCATGGCCAGCAAAGAGTCGGCGTTCGTCATGCGCTTTAAATGCGTGTCATAATTACCTCTTCCGGCACGTTTGGACTTGAAGTGACTTAAACTGACAACAAACCGTTTGCCGTCTTTCGTTGTTTCGAATCCTTGTGCCACGATGCGCGAATGGTAATGGTTCGCCGTGTCTGCATAGGCGGAGAGCCATCGCGCATACGGGCGCACGCGTTCCTTATTGTAGATATACGCTCCGCCGATTTGGTCTGCGTTCGTCTGTACCATCGGTACGTAGTCGTACTTGTTTCCGTGCTTGTTCAGCGCATCTAACAGCATTTCCGGTGCCTTGGCTCCTACTTGCATTTCGCAAACGGCAAATATATCCGCGTGCATTTTCCGGAGGGCTTTTGCCACTTTGCGGGTCTTGAGAGTCTGTTGCTTGACCGTTGTTCGCTGGGTGGCATAACCGCCCAAATCCGCAAAATAATTCTCTATATTGGTTCCTACAATCCGCAATTCATCTCTTTTTGCCCGTTTCAGGCATCCTTGCGGTTTATGGCAAGTACGCACCGATTGCCCTGTTAGCAGATGCCGTTCACCGGTCACACGAGCTCGCAGACCCCGCAAAATATCGCCGGTACGAACATCATAATATCGGTTTTTACAATGCAGCACGATACTCGCCGCGCGGTTCTCTTCTATAATCTGCCGATAAGACGAACTATCCCCGTCAGCCAAACCTACAGCGCGTTCCTCCGGACAAAAGAGCCGGTGGGGTGCCAATACAAGACTGTCATAGAAACTGCCGCATACTACCAACGGGGTGGTCAGCGTAACAGTATGATTCGTATAACGAGACCAGTTCGACTGTAACTCATTTAACGAAACACGCTCTACCGCCGAAACGGAGAGCGCGCATGTTAACCAAACCAAAATTATGTTTTTTTTCATAGAAGTTGCGGAGGATGGGATCGAACCACCGACCTTCAGGTTATGAGCCTGACGAGCTACCTCTGCTCTACTCCGCGATATACACCGCTTTTTCAAACGGGACTGCAAAGGTACTACATTTTTTCCAAATATGCAAATTTTTACGTAAAAAAGTGAGAATTTTCTTCTTTTTTCATCAAAAAAGACATAAATCGGCCTCACTAATCGTTCCTTTACTTCTTTTTTTTCCCCGGCTAACGGGTTTCTGAATGTTCGCTTCTTTCGGCTTCGCAGGCCGTATAGGACGACCGATAAGCGGTCCGACAATTTCCTTTGTTTGCGCGTCTGTCCAACTGCATTTGTCAACCAGCCACTCTAAATAATTGCGGTCGGATTCCAATACTTCTTCCAAACTCTGTCCCTTCCTGTTGCCTTGATTAAGAAGGAACTGACCGCCTTTTTTAGTCAACCATCGGTCGAAAGAAATAAAGCCGAAATCGTCACGCTTTGCCCATTCCCAGCCGTGCTCGGACACCTGCGCCTTGAATACTTCAATTGTCGCCAATACATCGTCCAGCGAGTTGTGCGCACCTTCAAACGGATGGCCGTAATAACGTGTATATGTGGCAGTCAGGTTGCAATGATACCGCTCGCCGGTCGCCGGATCTGTCTTCCCGTCCATATGGATTCGCTCCAGCGTGAGCGCATCGTACCACACGCGGTTGTCAAACGAAAAATCCAGCCCCAGACGCTTCAGATTATAGTGCAGCAGCGGCGCATCAAAGCCGTTTCCGTTGTAACTGAGCATGTCGTGGTCCCCGACAAACGATTTGAAATCTTCAAATACGTCACGAAGCCGGACTCCGCGCTCCATCAGAAATTCTTTCGTAATATGATGCACGGCTTGGGCTTCTGCAGGAATGTCGAATTTACCTTCCGGCAGTATATACCAGTCCCGCTGGTCTGTGATTTGCCAATTATCCGTGTCAAACTTAACCAACGACAGTTGGATGATATGTTCTTTCTGTACATCCAAACCTGTGGTCTCTGTGTCAAAACAAACTATCTGCATAATGTTAACTCTTTATTCTACGTATAGTACCAAACCTTTCAGATATTCGCCTTCAGGGTGGTAAATATTTATGGGATGGTCTTGCGGTTGGTGTAATTGGTGTAGAATACGCACCTTGCGTCCTACTTGTGCAGCGGCGCTGAAGACGGCCAGCCGAAACGCCTCTTTGTCAACGGCTTGCGAGCAGGAGAACGTAAATAATATCCCTCCCGGACGAATCATTTCGATGGCTTTTGCATTGATTCGCTGGTAACCTCGCAACGCATTTTTTACGGCGTCACGGTGCTTGGCGAACGCCGGCGGGTCTAATATGATGAGGTCGAACCGCCGTCCTGCTTCGCGCTGTGAACTCAAGTACTCGAACGCGTCTGCTGCCACGGCACGATGGTTGGCTGCATGGGGGAAGTTCCGGGAAACATTCACTTCCACCAAGTCGATTGCTTTCTGACTTACGTCCACTGAATCTACAGTTTTCGCCCCTCCGCGAAGCGCGTACAGAGAGAACCCGCCGGTATAGCAGAACATGTTTAGCACGTCTTTGCCTTTCGCGTAACGCTCGACGAGAGCCCGGTTCTCGCGCTGGTCAATAAAAAATCCCGTTTTCTGCCCGCGCAGCCAGTCGATGCGGAATGCAAGCCCGTTCTCTTCCGACCAGAATTCCTCCGGATACTCTCGGCTCAAAGCCGGAGATTGCAGCAACCAACCGGTCTTTTCTCCTTCTATTGATGCCTTGAATGGCAATGTGTCGTCCGACTTGTAATAGACGTTCTTGACTTGCGGCACTTGTTCGGTGATGGCTTTCGCAATCTCTTGACGGCAAACATGCATTCCTATGGAATGAGCCTGAACAACAGCCGTGTCCGCATACACATCGACAACCAGCCCCGGCAGAAAATCGCCTTCTCCGTGTACCAGCCGGAAAGTGTTGTTGTCCGCACGTACCAAACCGATAGCTTCGCGCACAAGGTACGCCGCACGTATCCGTTCTTGCCAGAAACCATCCGGCAACTCTTCCACTCCGAAAGCCAAAATACGTACCGCGATAGAGCCTATTTGCCAGTGTCCGACGCCCAACACCTCATTTGCCGCCGAGCGCACACAAACCGTTTCGCCCTCATCCGGCTCCGAAGAACGATGGTCATGGTCCAGAACAACACGGGCTATCGCGCCGCTGAACACCCACGGGTGAAAACGCTTCAGCGATTCTTCTTTGTGCGGTTTCAGATAAATGCTAGTCATTCTACGCCGTGCGTTAAATCGTGGTATGCGTGAAGACTCAGATTGTCACTCACATATTTCAAACTGTGCAGATTCTTGAATCCCAACGCCGCAATGAACGCCAACTCCATGTCGAACACGCAGTCGCGGTACTCCGACGCTAACACAAAATCGCAATTCGTATAGCAAATAGCACGTGTGGCGCTCAAAGGGGCAGAGACGGGAGCAAGCTTCAATTCAGGCTCTTTGTAGGTCACATTGGGATGATTCAGCCTGGATTCGCTTACCTCTACCCACGTTCCGAGGGCAAAATTGGCACTTCCGGCATAACCGATGTTGAACACTTCCGCCTCGTGATCCAGCGACTGAAGGCTTCGGATAATATTGATTGCACCCACGCCCGTGAAAACCAGCTCCGCGTCGTGTAAGTCCAAACCTAACTCTTCTTGAACTTTTTGGAGCAAAACGAGCTCGCCTTCTTCGGCCATTACGATAATTTTTGACATATATTGCGAAATTTTCTGCAAAATTACGGAAAAAAATTGACATATGCAAAAAAAAATGCCCTAAAATTTGCACATATCAAAAAAAAGCAGTATCTTTGCACCCGCTTTTGAGTTCCGGCCGGTTGGATGAGCGACTTAGTCAGCGGTCTGCAAAACCGTTTAGAGCGGTTTGACTCCGCTACCGGCCTCTCCAAGCCGCCTCAATTGGGCGGCTTGTTTTTTATGAACGAACTGATTCAAGATATAACGTCACAGGACTACAAGTACGGCTTCACAACGGATGTGGAGACAGACATTGTGCCCGCCGGAATTAACGAAGACATCATCCGACTCATTTCTTCCAAGAAAAACGAGCCGGAATGGATGTTAGACTTCCGCCTCAAAGCGTATCGCAAATGGCTCACAATGCCTCTGCCGACGTGGGCGCACCTTACTATTCCTGAGATTGATTTTCAGGCTATTTCGTACTACGCTGCTCCGAAAACGAAAAGCGCTCAGAGCGAAAACACAAAAGCACCGGACGAGATTGACGAGGAAATCATGAAGACGTTCGACAAGCTTGGAATTCCGCTTGAAGAGCGTGCCGCGCTCGCAGGAAACATGGCGGTGGATGCTGTCATGGACTCCGTTTCCGTCAAAACAACTTTCCGCGATACGCTCGCAGAGAAAGGAATCATCTTCTGTTCCATCTCCGAAGCTATTCGTGAATACCCCGAATTGGTCCAAAAATACCTCGGTTCGGTTGTTCCGCCGGCGGATAATTTCTATGCTGCGCTCAACTCGGCGGTCTTTTCGGATGGCTCCTTCGTCTATGTGCCGAAAGGTGTCAGATGCCCGATGGAATTGAGTACGTATTTCCGAATCAATGCCGGTAAAACAGGACAGTTTGAACGGACACTTCTGATTGCCGACGAAGGTGCGTATCTGTCTTATTTAGAGGGATGTACAGCGCCGATGCGTGACGAAAACCAACTCCACGCGGCTATCGTTGAAATCGTTGTGCACAAGGATGCCGAAGTCAAGTATTCGACCGTCCAAAACTGGTATCCAGGAGACAAAAACGGCAAGGGAGGTATCTATAATTTCGTTACAAAACGCGGAATTACGCACGAAAACGCGCGCCTCTCGTGGACACAAGTCGAAACCGGCTCGGCTATCACATGGAAATACCCGTCATGTATTCTGCGAGGCGATAATTCCTCGGCTGAGTTCTACTCGGTTGCGCTCACCAACAACTACCAGCAGGCAGACACAGGAACCAAAATGATTCATATCGGGCGTAACACGCGCTCGCGCATAATTTCTAAAGGTATATCCGCCGGACACAGCCAGAACGCGTACCGCGGGCTCGTCAAAATGGGCGCTCACGCGGAAAATGCACGCAATTACAGCCAGTGCGATTCGCTTCTGCTCGGAGACAAATGCGGCGCGCACACCTTCCCGGACATGATTATTGCCAATCCCACGGCTACCGTTGAACACGAAGCCACTACCAGCAAAATCAGCGACGACCAGCTTTTCTATTGTCGCCAGAGAGGAATCGGAGTCGAAGATGCTGTCGGACTAATCGTCAACGGGTATGCAAAAGAAGTCATGGACAAACTGCCGATGGAGTTTGCCGTCGAAGCGCAAAAATTGCTACAGGTAAGCCTCGAAGGAACGGTCGGATAGCGATTCTCAAAAATGTACGATTTTTAAGATTTGGGCTCTCAATACAATATCGAGAGCATCTCGAAGGCGTCTCGAAGGCAACTCGAGAGTAATACGGAGTCCCAAATAAGGCGAAAAATGTACGATTTTTAAGATTTTAAGAAAAAACTCAAACCGTTTTTCCGAAATTTATATGCTCCGCTTGAATCGGAGCGGAAATGAAAACAGATGCCGATTGAGAGAACCGCTCCGCATTTTCTGTCGTCATATAACGGCAACTGCCGCCTTCCGATAAACCATTCCGGTATTCCGGATGACGATTCAGATAATCTTTCAAACTCTCCGCAACCAAACTTCCTTGAGAAATGATGTGAATTGGCGTACCTTGTGCGTTTCTTGCGCGTACCTTGGGACTGTTTTCTATCTTCTCTTTCAGAAGCGGATAGTGCGTGCAACCCAATACAAGTGTGTCAATATCAGGGTCTTTTGCGAAAATCTCGTTCAGGTACAAATCCACAAAATAATCCGCGCCGGAATGTTCATGCTCGCCGTTTTCAATCAGAGGAACCCACATCGGACAAGCCTGTTGCGTAACAATCAGATCCTTGTTCGTCTTTTCCAACTCCAGCACATAACTCTCTGACGAAACGGTCGCCGGAGTCGCTAAAATCCCCACATGACCGCTCTTCGAAATGGCCGGAACAGCCTCCACTGTCGGACGAATAACACCCAGTACATTCACTTTTTCGCCAGCTGCCTTTTGGGCGTTTATCAAAGGCAAATCGTGCTGCTGAATCGTTCGCAAAGCCTTTGCCGATGCCGTATTGCACGCCAGAATGACCAAACCGCAGCCTTGTGCGAACAAATACCGGACAGCCTCCAACGTGTATTGGTAAATGACATCAAACGAGTGTGTCCCGTACGGAGCACGCGCATTGTCACCCAAATACAAATAATCGTACTCCGGCAACAAACGGCGGATCTCCTTTAATATCGTCAAACCGCCGTATCCGCTGTCAAACACACCTATTTTTTTGGTCTTTGCCATCTGTCAAGATACACAATCTTTTGCAATCCGCTGCAAAGGTACAACAAAAATTGCATTTATGCAAATTTTTGCGCAATCAAGCGACAAATAGACCGTAATTCTTCGTTTTTTATGAAAAAACGCAAAAATATTTGCACAAGTAAAAAATTTTTACTAACTTTGCACACGGTTATGGCGGCTTGTGAACGCGCGCAACTGAATTGGAACAAATTAAATAAATTTCAGATACTATGAAAAAAGAACAAGTTCTCGCTGCTTTTGCAGCAAAGTTTCCAGGTGAGAATGGAGCCGTTTATGCGTCTCCCGGTCGTATTAATCTTATCGGAGAGCACACCGACTACAACGGCGGATTCGTTTTCCCCGGTGCAGTTCAGCAAGGAATAATCGCTGTTATCCGTCCTAACGGAACGGATGTCGTTAGGGCTTATTCGCTTGACTTGAACGAGTATGGCGAGTGGCCGGTAAATGACCCGAACGGACCCCAAGAGACCTGTCTCCGTTTCGTCTATGGAGTGGCGAGAGAGTTAATCGAACGGGGAGTGGCTGTACAGGGATTCGATACCGCTTTTGCCGGCGATGTGCCGCTCGGAGCGGGGATGTCTTCTTCTGCCGCACTGGAGAGTTGTTTCGCGTTCGGACTAAACGAACAATTCCATGGAACAATCTCCAAATGGGACATGGTTCTTGCCGGACAGGCTACAGAGCATAAATATATCGGTTGCAACTGCGGTATCATGGACCAATTCGCTTCCGTCTTCGGACAGGCAGGTAAGCTGATGCGCCTGGATTGCAGAAGCCGTGAGTTCGAGTATTTCCCCTTCGAACCGAAAGGATACCGTTTGGTTCTGGTCAACTCTTGTGTGAAGCACGAATTGGCAGGTTCACCATACAACGACCGACGCCGTTCTTGCGAAAAAGTGGCGGCAGCTGTGCAGGCTTTGCACCCGGAGCGTAAAGTGGAAACGCTCAGAGACGCTTCATGGGATGACCTGCAGGAAGTGAGAGCAAAGAAAGAACAACTGCAAATCACGGACGAAGACATCCAACGCGCTACCTTTGTACTCGGAGAGAAAGACCGTGTTCTGGCTGTCTGCGATGCACTCGTCAAAGGCGATTACGAAGAAGTCGGAAAACAGATGTACCTCACGCACAACGGTCTGAGCCGCGACTACGAGGTTAGTTGCGAGGAATTGGATTTCCTCAACGACATAGCACGCGAATGCGGAGTGACCGGCTCGCGTATTATGGGTGGCGGTTTCGGCGGCTGTACAATCAACCTCGTCAAAGACGAACTATACGATGCGTTCACAAAGCGCGTAGTGGAAGCCTTTGAACAGAAATATGGCCATAAACCTGTTATTATTGATGTTGTTATTGGCGACGGAAGCAGAAGAATATGACAAAATATGAATTAACCAACGGTTTTCTGCGTGTGCAGATTTCGGATTACGGAGCAAAGATAACACGCCTCCTTGTGCCCAATAAAGAAGGTAAAGTGGCAGACGTCGTGCTGGGATTTGAAAAAGACGAAGAATGGCAAACGAAGGAAACCTATTTCAATGCGGTCATCGGCCGTTGTGCCAACCGCATCAAAGACGGACGTTTCGCGCTTGACGGTAAGCAATACCAACTGCCCGTGAATAACGGCACAAACAGCCTGCACGGAGGTATTCATGGTTTCAACGAGAAGACATGGAAAGTAGAGCAACACGATGCAACGCATATAGTGCTGTACTACCGCTCTCAGGACGGAGAAGAAGGCTATCCCGGAAATCTGGATGTATGGGTTACGTATCGCCTCACGCCGGAAAACGGACTTTCTGTTTGTTACAAAGCACGCACAGATGCTCCGACAATAGTTAACTTTACCAACCACGCTTACTTCAACCTCAACGGAGAAGATTCGCCTTCCGTACGTAATCATCTCCTGCAGGTATTGGCGGATACATATACACCCTTTGACGAAACAGCTTGTCCGACCGGAGAAGTATTGCCCGTTGAAGGTACTCCCATGGATTTCAGAAAGCCGGTAATGGTGTCGGAGCGTATTGACGACCCGTTCTTTGTTCCCGGTAGAGGTATTGACAATAACTGGTTGTTGCCCGCTTCGGATTCATTGCGTCTGGCGGCGAAAGTAACTGCCGATGGTCGCACGATGGAAGTGTGGACCACGGCTCCTGCTTTGCAGGTCTATACCGGCAATTATGTAGAAGAAAACAAAGGAAAGAGCGGGGTCATTTATCGGCCGCAGAATGCAATTTGTCTGGAGACACAAAACGTGCCCGATGCAATCAATCACCCCAATTTCCCGTCGCCTGTGCTGCGGCCGGGAGAGACTTTTGAAAGTGAGACAGTGTATAAATTCGTCTGAAACAGACTACGTTTGAATGGGTATGACTAAAAAGGCTTTACGTATTTTTATACCGGTATTGGTTGCGGTCCTTTTGTGCACGGCTTGTACCAACGTCAATTCTCCTCGACAGGAGCGTCTGTTGCGGCAGTGGCAGTTCACGCAGGATACAACTGAAAACCCTGTGTGGCAAGAGGTAACTATTCCGCACGATTGGGCAATCAGTGGACCTTTTGACAGGGCAAACGACCTTCAGGAAGTGATAGTCGTGCAGAACGGAGAGAGTGAACCGAGTTGGAAAACAGGACGAA
>Ga0247610_10006215_pt1 | contig 12468 bp, 9 predicted proteins | sample 174DNAGHGhighgp2_FD_193483 | JGI IMG/M metagenome (GOLD analysis project Ga0247610, IMG submission 193483) | Sheep rumen microbial communities from Palmerston North, Manawatu-Wanganui, New Zealand - 1742 DNA GHGhigh gp2 | ecosystem: Host-associated > Mammals > Digestive system > Stomach > Rumen ...
ATCTTCATAAGCCACGACAGCCTTGCCGTAGCCAGTCATTGATTCAATCATGCTTTGTTTTAATGGTTTGACAATTACTGTTTCCTATCACTCCCACTCGATGGTTGCAGGTGGTTTTGACGAGATGTCGTAGCAGACACGGTTGACGCCACGTACCTTGTTGATAATCTCATTAGAGACCTTCGCCATGAAGTCGTAAGGCAGATGGGCCCAGTCAGCAGTCATCGCATCACTACTGGTGACAGCACGCAGAGCCACAGGATTCTCGTAGGTACGCTCATCGCCCATCACGCCCACAGAGCGGACAGTAGAGAGCAGGATGGCACCCGCCTGCCATATCTGGTCGTAGAGCGAGACCTCGATTTCGCCATCCTTCATATCAGCAGGAATACCAGCAGCCAGCACCTTGCGAGCCTCCTCACCACTCAGTTTCACCTTATAGTCGCGCAGCCCACGGATATAGATATCGTCTGCATCCTGCAAGATGCGCACCTTCTCGCGAGTGATGTCACCCAGAATACGAACAGCAAGGCCAGGACCAGGGAAGGGATGACGTGTGATGAGATGCTCAGGCATGCCCAACTGGCGACCCACGCGACGCACCTCGTCCTTGAACAACCATTTCAGGGGCTCACACAGCTGCAAGTTCATCTCCTTGGGCAGTCCACCCACGTTGTGATGGCTCTTGATGACCTTACCAGTGATGTTCAGCGACTCGATACGGTCAGGATAGATGGTGCCCTGTGCCAACCATTTGGCATCAGTAATTTTCTTGGCTTCTGCATTGAATACCTCCACAAAGTCACGACCAATGATCTTACGTTTCTGCTCAGGTTCCGTTACGCCTGCCAGATCAGCAAAGAATTTCTCGCTGGCATCGACGCCAATAACATTCAGGCCCAGCACCTTGTAATCGTCCATCACCTGCTGGAACTCGTTCTTGCGCAGCATACCGTGATCGACGAAGATACACGTCAGGCGATTGCCAATGGCGCGGTTCAGCAGTACGGCAGCGACAGAGGAGTCAACACCTCCCGAGAGACCCAGGATAACACGGTCGTTGCCTACCTGTTCTTTCAGTTCGGCCACCGTGGTATCTACAAACGAGACTGCACTCCACTCCTGCTTCGAGCCACAGATATTGACTACAAAATTGTGGAGCAAGGTTTTCCCTTGGAGGGTGTGGAACACCTCCGGATGGAACTGGACAGCCCAAACAGGCTGCTTGGTGCTGGCAAAAGCAGCATTCTTTACATCCTTGGTACTACCAATAACCTCAAAACCTGAGGGGATAGCCGTGATGGTGTCGCCATGACTCATCCACACCTGAGAGTGCTGTTCAAATCCTTTGAACAATGGATTATCGAGATCGAAGGATTCCAAATGGGCACGTCCGTATTCGCGTGAGTCGCTCTTCTCAACCTTACCTCCTAACGAGTAGGAAAGGTACTGAGCACCATAGCAGATACCCAGCACAGGCACCTTGCCAAGGAAGGGCGACAGATCGGGCTTGAAGCCCTCGGGGTCGTGTACGGAGAACGGCGATCCGCTCAAGATGACGCCAATGACATCGGCATCGTCGCCTACTGGATACTTGTTGTAGGGCAGAATCTCGCAGAAGGTGTCGAGCTCGCGCACCCTGCGGCCTATGAGTTGCGTGGTCTGCGAACCGAAATCCAAAATGATAATCTTTTGCATCTTATTTATTTACTATTTGACTATTTACAATGAATTAACAAAGGCATCCGCTTCATGGAGCGTGTCTATTTTGCCAACATCCATGAGTTTGAGGTCGTCTTTCACCAAACCTACGATGTGAGCACGGTGGCAAACGCTGAGGTAGAAGTCCATAATGGGAAAACGATCAGGGAAGCGATCCATCAGGGAAAACAGACGAGGCGAGAAACTATGAATGCCGCTGAATGCGAAGGCGTAAAGTTGAGAGTTGAGAGTTGAGAGTTGAGAATTTGCTGCCGCCCTGACTTCCAGATTGTCCTCTATCGTAAGTTCAGCCTCGCGTAACCATGGATAGGGCGACTTGATTTCGCCTGTCTCAATATTGATCCAACCCATCAAGCGCATGGCGTTGTCAAAGAGCAGATAGCGCTTGGTCTTACGACGGCTGACCAACAACACGGCATCCTCATCGTCCAGATGCTGACGCGAGAACCACTCGTAGTCAACATTATCCAGGATATCAACATTATGAATCAGGATGGGCTCGTCAGTCGTAAACAGGGGTGCAGCCTTCTTCAGTCCCCCACCCGTCTCAAGCAATTGCTCGCTTTCATCGCTGAATTGCACCATTGACGCATAGTCGCGCGTACCTATATAATCGCGTATCTGCTGAGGAAAATGATGCAGGTTCACCACAAAACGATTGTAAAGGCCTGTAGCTAACAGCCGCGAAACAACAATATCTATCAGTGGACGGCCACCCACTGGCACCAAAGCCTTGGGCATTGTGTCGGTCAAGGGTTTCAGACGGGTACCCAGACCTGCGGCAAGAATCATCGCTTGTTTCATCTTCTTTGCTTTGCGTTGCAAAGGTACAAATAAAAAGTGGAGGAAAAAAGCAAAACCTTAGGATTTTTGTACCTTTGCACCGTAATTTTAAAAAACTAATCAAAAAAACGATGAAACGACCATTACTCATATTGGCTACTATCCTGTGTGGGAACCTTCATGCACAGACCTCCCAGACACTTGTCATCAACGAGGTGATGCAATCGAATATTGAGACCATCATGGACGATATCAAGGAGTTTCCTGACTCATGGGTGGAACTGTACAACCCCACAGAGGCTGCCATCAACCTAAAAGACTACAAGATAGGCATCAAGAAGAAGGAAAAGAAGGCCTGGCAGTTGCCAGACAAGACTATTGCCGCAGGCGGCTATGCCATCATCTACTGCGACAAGGAAGGCAAAGAGGGCAACCGTCTGCATGCCGACTTCCGTCTGGAGTCGGGTGAGGGTTGTCAGGTATATCTCTTCACCAACAAGGAGACTGTAGATAGTCTGCCCCAGACTCTGCCCCAGATGCCAGCCCCCGATATCGCCTATGGACGTAAGACCGACGGCGCCAACGAATGGGGGTATCAGTTGACACCAACCGCTGGTAAGGCCAACTGCGGCAATACGACAACGAACGTCCTTGGCGCACCCATCTTCAGCAAGCCTGGACAGGTCTTTGAAGGCAGTAAGAGATTCAGACTGAGCATCTCAAAGCCTGAGGGTACTCCTGAGGGAACGGTCATACGCTATACCACAGACGGTTCAGAGCCTACGACTACGAGTGCCGTCTTCAGCCCCATTTACATCGAAAGCACCACGGTGATACGTGCCAAACTGTTCTGCGACGGCTGGCTGTCACCTGTCAGCACAGCCCAGTCGTACATCTTCCATCCAAGGACGATGACCACGCCTATCTTCTCCGTTCAGACAGACGACCGCTACCTGAACGACGCAACTATAGGTCTGTTTGCCAATAACAACAGCAAGGAAGACAAGAAGACGCACGACTGGCGCCGTCCCGTCAACATCGAGTGCTTCACCAGCGCTGGTACAGAGTGTACCTTCAACCAACTCAGCGAGACACGCATCCAGGGAGGACAGTCGCGTACAAACGCGTTGAAATCGATGGTTTTCTATGCCAACAAGCGTTTCGACCCTGACCACAAGCGTTTCTCCTACGAGTTCTTCCCTGACCAGAAGCCTGGCGTCACAGAGTTCAAGTCGTTCTCACTGCGTGATGGCGGCAACGACTTCGGTGACCTGTATTTCCGCGATGCCATCGTACAGCGTACCATGGCAGCCAACGTCGAGAGTATGGACTGGCAGGCCTGTCGTACGGCTGTCCTCTACATCAACGGCGAATATATGGGTATGCTCAACATCCGTGAGCGCAGCAATGCAGACAATATCTTCAGCAACTACGACGGCCTTGAAGACATCGACATGGTGGAGATCTCGCATGAGAAGATCAACAATGTAGATATGTTTGAAGAGGAGATCAAGGAAGGCACACCCGACTTCTACGAGGGCTTCAAGACCTTCTACAGCGAGAAGGGACACACCCTGGCAGAATATGAAGAGTGGCTCGATGTGAGCGAGTTCTTGGATGTTATCATCATGAACCTCTTCTATGGCAACATCGACTTCCCTGGCAACAACCTCGTATTCTGGCGTCCCAACGATGACGATACGAAGACAGACCTGCCAAAGAGATGGCGTGTCATTGTGAAGGACACCGACTTCGGACTGGGACTCTATGGACGACAGAACAACTACAACACCATCGACCTGCTATACAATCCCAGCAAGTACCCCAGCGACAACTGGGCCTTCACGGAGCCGGCTACCCGACTCATCAAGAACATGCTGGAAGACCCTGATATCCGAAAGATGTTCATCGACAAATGCTGCGTCTATATGGGTGACTTCTTAAACGGCAATGGTACTGGCGAGATCATCGACCTCATCAAGGACGAGGCTATGGAAGAGTTTGTGGCCCATCGCGACAAGTACAATCCAGGCTGGGGATGGTGGCCTACTGACAACCGTAGTGAAATCACCAACAAGTTCAACGATGCCAAGAACTGGGTTTCTGGTCGTCCAGGAAATTTCTACAAATTCATTGGCGACCAATGGAGTCTCGGCTCACCTATAGCCCTGACCATCAACAAAGAGAACAAAAGCGACGTAGAGCTCACATTCAACGACGTCAAAATGTCTGGCAAGGTGTTCGATGGCAAATACTTTGCCAATCGCACCATCAATCTCAGCGGCACAGTGCCTGAAGAGGGAAAGGCCATCGTAGGCTGGAAGGTGACAGGAAAGGTCACGAAAGAGGTTCAGGGCAGCGAGCTGTCCATGCAGATGCCCAACGGCGCTATTTACATCAACCCCGTTATTGGTGAAGCCACAGATATCGACATTGTCGAGACCACGCCATCCAACCAACAGTCAACCATCTACGACCTGATGGGTAACAAGATCACCACACCAAAGGCTGGCAGAATCTATATCCAGAACGGAAAAAGAATCTTCTGGCGATAAGCTCGGAAAGGAAGTTACAAGGAAGTTAAAGGGAAGTTAAAAGGAAGTTAAAAAGGAAATTACCCAGCGCTATTTCTTGAGCGTCTGGGTAATTTTTTGTTCACGATGACAGATGCGCACCTCGATGCCGAACTTCTGATGGATATGCTCAGCCAGATGCTGGGCACTATAGACGGAGCGGTGCTGTCCACCAGTACAACCAAAACAGAACATCAGACTGGTGAAACCACGCTGAATATAGCGAGTCACATGGGCATCGGCCAGCTTATATACGCTGTCGAGGAAGGTCAGGATCTCACCATCGTCCTCCAAGAAACGGATAACGGGCTCATCCAAGCCTGTCAGCTGTTTGTAGGGCTCGTAACGGCCAGGGTTGTGGGTCGAACGACAGTCGAAAACATAGCCGCCACCGTTGCCACTCTCATCCTTGGGGATACCCTTACCATAGCTAAAGCTGAACACCCTGACAACCAGCGGACCACTGCCGTCATATTTTGAGAAGGTGGCAGGACCGTCCTTGGGGTGGGCATTGTAGGGGTTCTGGTCTGTAGTCTTATAACCATCGGCACGTTGCTGGGGTTCCTCTTCCTGAGGTTGATACTGAGGTAGCTCTATCAGCTTGTTAAGAATCTCAACAAGATACGGATATGGATAATCACCCGTGGCCAACAGCTCACGTAGATTCTGGATAGCTGCAGGAATACTGTCAATGAAATGCTTCTTGCGTTCAAAATAGCCGCGGAAGCCATAGGCACCCAATACCTGCAGGGTACGGAAGAGCACAAACAGGCGCAGACGACGGTCGAAAGCCTCACGCTGGGGCATTTCCGTATATTGACAAGCTGCCTCATAGTACTCGTCCAACAGATCGTGGCGCAACTTGTCTGGATACTTGGCTGAAGCCTGCCATAGGAATGATGCCAGGTCGTAGTAGAACGGACCACGACGACCACCCTGGAAGTCAATGAAATAGGGCTGTTGACTGTTGGCCGTTGGCTGTTGGCTATCAACAAGCATGATATTGCGTGCCTGGAAGTCACGATACATGAAACTGTCGCTCTTCTCGGCTGTCAGGTCCTTCGTCATCAGACGGAAGTCGGCTTCCAACTTCAACTCGTGGAAGTCGAGACCCGTTGCCTTCAGGAAACAATACTTGAAGTAGTTCAAGTCAAACTGCACACCCTCTTCATCGAAGGCTGCCTGCGGATAGCACTGTGTGAAGTCAAGCTCACGGGCACCACGGAACTGCAAGTTGGGCAACTCACGGATGGTGGTCTTCAGTAATTCCTGCTCTGCCAGGGTATAGCGTCCGCCAGCCTCTCGTCCGCCTCGGATGGCATCAAACAGCGATGTCGAGCCCAGATCAGTCTGGAAATAGCGCATCTCATCGTTGCTCACAGCCAGCACCTCAGGCACATTCAACTGACGTTTCTGGAAATGTTGTGCCAGATAAATGAAGGCGTGGTTCTCATCGCGACTGGTACCAATACAGCCGATGACACTCTGTCCGTCCTTATCGGTCATGCGACAATAGGCACGGTTGCTGCCTGCCCCTGCCAGATGTTCAATGGCTACTGGCTCGTAGCCGCGCCATTCCTTATATAGTTCAAGCAGCTGCCTCATACGTCATCGTCTTTATCTATGTCCTTCAACTGCTTCAGTATCTTACGCTTCTCTATCTCGTAAGATACGTAGCTCCATCCTACGGCCAGCAGTATCATCACGCCCAAGGCCATCAGGAAACGTCCAGTCAGTGTAAGGACAATAGTGGCTACAGTAAATACTGTCACCCACCTGATTATAAATTTCCAGTTCATATTGGGGGTCAAAGGTACAAATATTTTCTGAAACAGGCAAACGAATCAAGATATTTTTGTAACTTTGGCTATGCCTAAAGTACTTTCGCTCGACAGTGAAAACAAAAATGTTTTTTTGTTTTGCAATGTGCTCGCTTATTCGTACCTTTGCAGCCAGAGATAAAGAGAATCATGAACGACGAATACTATATGAAACGGGCGCTCGACGAGGCGCGACAGGCCCTCACTGAGGGCGAGATTCCCATTGGGGCTGTTGTTGTATGCAAGGACCGCATCATTGCAAGGGCCCACAACCTGACAGAGACCCTGACTGACGTCACGGCCCATGCCGAGATGCAGGCTATTACGATGGCTGCCAACGAGCTGGGTGGCAAATATCTGACAGACTGTACGCTCTACGTCACCGTAGAGCCCTGCGTGATGTGTGCAGGAGCCATCGGTTGGGCCCAGCTGCCACGTATCGTCTATGGTGCTCCTGACCCTAAACGTGGCTTCCGCAAATATGCGCCTCGTGCCCTTCACCCCAAGGCCCAATGCATAGGCGGCATCCTTGAGGAAGAATGCCGCCAGTTGATGCAAGAGTTTTTTCGCCAGAAGCGATGAAATCGTTACATCTTTCGCTTAAAGCAATAAAACACCTTAATACATAATCTTCTTGCCGTCTTTGATGTAAAGACCCTTGCTGGGAGTCTTCACTTCGCGACCCTGAAGGTCGTAGATACGGACATCTTTTCGCTGTGTGCCGTTGTCTACGCGTACCTCATGGATAGCCGTAGGCACTTCATTCAGTTCTTCCGTATTGTCTATCGTCACACTACGGTCGGCATTGATGGTAATCGTATGCACGTTGATTTTGCCACCACTATGTTTGAGGGGCTGTGGGGTGTCTTCCTGTACGGCCTTCGATGCCAGATAAGCATAGTAAGTGCCGACAGAAAGTTCGGAAAGGTTGAAACTCTGTGAGTTAAACTTATAGCCGGATCCACTCTGTACTGGATCAACATCATCACCAGTCTCTATATATGCCAAGAGCAAGTTTTCACTACCGTCGGTTTTCTCAAGATAGAGGCCCATGGCTCCATAGAAGGTAAGATGATGGTAGTTGAAGGCCGTGAACTCAGACACCTGAAGTCTTTTAAACACGCTTTGCGAGCATGTCTCAGGCGTGTCCATACCCCAGCAGGACTGATATTTCTCGCCTTCAGCAGGAACGGGATTCGTTCTCAGTCCAATAACCATGTCCTGTCCGCTGGAGAACGACGCAGACTCGCCGTCGGGCTTCAGCACATCAATATTGGTCCAGCAATCGCCTTTTCCGCTCCATCCCCAGTTCACATATACGTAGTCATCCTCATCAATGCCATGCAGCACAAAGGCGTGACCACCCTCCCTGGAATCCTGCCCGCCATAGAGCACAGGACGACCGGCTTCCAGTTCAGTACGAATGATCTGCATCCAATCCTCGCTATCATAGAGTTTACGCTCAAGGGCACGTGCTGACAGCGAGTCGCACTTGAAATTAAGCCCCAGTGCCGTGCCAGCATGCGAGAGCACGGTGCCGCTGCCATCGGTGTCATAGTTCATGTGCACCGCCACGCCACAGTCGTAGAGCAACTGTGCAATGGCATTCTTCTTGGCCTCGTTCAGAAAAAACGACGAGGTGTAATTATCTTGCAGAAGCGTCCAGTCGTAGGTGCTGTTAAGCGTAACATAATATTGCTTGGAACCATCGCCAATGGTATAATATCCCTCACCCTGGCTACCGTCAGGATAGTTGTAGAAGTAGAGCACCTGGGCCAAAGCCGTTGCCACGCATCCCGCTGGCGGCAGGGTACCCTTGATTTCTGGACACATTTTGTTGTAAGGATCACTCTGGTTCCATTGACTTTTCAGCATGGGCTCTACACGCATCTTTGGAGCATGGCGTGATGAATTTGTTTTGAATTGTCCTGTCGACAACTGCTTCTGCAGTGCCTCTGACACGGCATTAAGCCACCACTGCATGCCACAAGGAATGTCAGCCTTGTCGAATGCACGGTCAGAATAAGCCAATACGGGCTCTAAGCGCTGATCGTTGCTGACAATGACAAATCCCATATCGTCGCTGCCCATGACGGTATACATAGGGTCTTGCATCAACACATCGACAGGGCTGTCAGCCTCCGCTGTGGTGCGGCTCATGCTGCCGTGCATGGCCTGCAGTTTCTGCAGTGCAATGTGCTTCATCTCGTGCTGGCTGCGTGTCTGTGCCGAGGCGGCGACGGTGCAGACCAAGATGGTCAGCATAAGGGTAAATAGTCTGTTCATAAGCGTTTTTAAAAGAGTTTATGAATATAAACGGTAAAAGTGCGCAACCGTGGTTGCGCACTTTTATAGAGATTACAACAAATGCTTATTCTGCACCGGGCCAGCCCTCAGTCCACATGAAGGCGAAGTGACCAGTGTAGAGGCCGTTGTCGTCGCGCAGACGCAGGCACTTAACATCATAGATGTTGTCCTGACGTGCCACACTACAGTATTGTGCGTAGCCAGCGAACTGTCCGACACCCCATACATAGGTGTAACTACGTCCTGGATAGCCAATGGTACCGATCTCCTCGTCGAATGAGATGCTCAAGTCATCATTCAGATAGAAGGTAAAGCCAGTATCAGTATCAAAGCCCTCGTCAGGATCGTCCGTATAGATAGCCTGGAACGGTGTCACAATACGGTACTGGTTGGTTCCCTCAGCATTCAGGATAACGACATCCTCTGCAGCAGCACCGCTACTGGAGAAGTTGTAATCCACGAATGTGCACTTACCAACCTCTGTCCATACCAACTCCTTAGCAAAGGTGGCAGTAGTGGTGAGTTTGTAGTTCTTCAACTTGTTGTTGTAAGTCGCAAGAGCAGCCTCATAAGCCTCCCACTCTTTCTCATACTTCGCAGAGTCCTCTGCCGTTGCTATTGCAGGCAGTGAATCAGGAACAGCAATCGTGTCAATGCCCAGTTCCTTGGGATCGATGGTCAGTTTGACCATCAGTTTCTTTCCGGGAATCAGTTCCTTGTTGAAGTGAACAGGATAGGCAGCCGTGTTAGAACCATCGGCAAAGGTCACGCTTTCAGGACCCGACAGAGCCTCATCGTCAGAGAACACGGCAGTGATAGGCAGTGTTACCTCACCCTGAGTGGTACCACGGGTGATGACAATCTCGACATCGGTACCTTCCAATTGCTCAGTTGCCGGGAACTCATACTGGAGAGTGCTGTTGTTGAAGGAATAGGTCTTGCCATTGCCCAGGTCGGCAGATGTGGCCTCGTCCCAATATCCGCTGTCGCTGCACGAAGTCAGCATAGCGCCGGCCAGTGCTGTTACAACTAAAAATGATTTATACAGTTTCATATTCATTTCAATTTAATAAATTGATAATTAATTTGCAGGAACGGGCACAAGTTGGGGAACACCCAGGTTGTTGTCGCCCTCGTTGATGAGTTTGTTAGACTGAATCTCCTCGTTAGGAATCTGATAAATCAGATAGTTGATTTCAGCACCAGTAGAGTTACCATTGCCAGCCTTAACAGCCTCGATGGCTGCACGCTCTCCCTCTACGGTATCCAGAATACGATAGTTGTAGTTCAAGAGCTTCTTATCGGGGTCAACGATGGTGAACAGCGTGCTTGCACGGTCGATACCCTTGCGCAGACGCATCAGGTCGAAGAATGAGAGACCCTCGCCCCAGAGTTCGATACGGCGCTGTACCCAAACTTCATCCTGAATACCTGTAGCTGTAGAAGCCTCGCAGGTGTACTCGGGATCGCGATAAGTCTTCACGAAGGTCTCCAGTGTGGTCTTACCAGCAGCGGTATTGCCACCCATAGCCTGAGCCTCAGCGAGGATGAGATACATCTCCTCAATACGCATCAGAGGAATGTCGTTGGCATTGGTAGAGGTGCCCAACTCATCACCGTAAGGAGCGAACTTCACCTGTGTGTAGGCAGGGCACTTGGCCTCCTTGGTGATGTATTCCTGCTGCGCGGTAGTCAGGTTGGCACTCTTTGCGTTGGCATTGAGGAACCAGCCCTTACGAGCGTCGGTAAGACCAATCTGGTTGTAGAGTGAGGGATTGATCAAACGCCATGCACCTACGCTGGCATAGCCATAGTTGAACGAACCCATGTGAGAGGGCCAGTTGACGATGGCCGATGTCACAACACGGTCGGTCTCTGAAATGAAGATACCCCACATCCAGTTGGGCTCTGTCATCTTCACGAAGCCAGGCTTAGAAGCGTCTTCAAATGAAAGGGGAGTAGCATCGCTGTTGCTGATGGCAGCCTGTGCGTCGGCAGCGGCAGCATCCCAGTTCTGCATCACCAGGTTCACACGGGCACGCAGACCATAAGCCGTAGCGAGATCGATGTAGCGTTTGTCGTCGCGAATCTCATCAGAGGCAGTTAACAGTTCGATAGCCAGGTCAAGGTCGGCCAGAATTTGTGTGTAGACCTCACCCACAGTGTTACGGGCAATACCGTTGACACCAGCCTCGTCAGCGTTGGTATCGAGAATCAGGGGCACGCCAGGAGCGTCCTCATTGCCCTTGTAGGTGAACTGGAACTGCTGAATCAGGTTGAAATAGTCAAAGGCACGGATACCCAGAGCCTGAGCCAGATAGAACTGGAGGGTTGAGTTATCAGTTTCCTTGTCAATCTGACCTACTACAGCGTTAGCAGCGAAGATCTGGTTGTAAGCATTCACCCATGCATAGTAAGAACCATAGGCATTGAGACCACGGTCGCCCAGAGACAGACCTGCAGAATACCAGTTATAACCGATATCGAAGCCAATCATGTCGATACCACGGCTGTCGTTGAACAGCATCGTTGAAGCGTATCCATAGTCATGGTGAGAACTGAAACTCTTCTCATAAATACTGAACATGGTGGTGATACCCGTCACACTGGCACTTACCTTCGACGGGTCATTGGCAGCAACCTCTGCCTTCTGGTCAGCGGTAACAGTGTTGCCCTGTGGCTCTGTGTCGAGATCGGCACAACTAACGGTCAAGGCACCGGCAACAGCCAAATAAAATATTTTATTGATTTTCATAATTCTATACGTTTTCTGTTGTTTAGAATGTTACTTTAATACCGCCGGTGATGGCACGGATAGCAGAATAGTACTTGTTCTGCGAAGAAATAACGCCGATACGTGGGTCGAGACCCTTACGTGCAGCAAAGAGGGCTACGTTGTCGGCCGAACCATAGACGCGTACGCTCTGCAGCTGAAGCTTGCTAACCAGTGACTGGGGCAGTGTGTAACCTAGAGTGATGTTGTTCAGTGACAGGTAGTTCGAAGAAACGAGCCAACGGTCAGACTGTGAGTTGGTGTAGAGGTCGCCTACAGCAATACGAGGAACGCTGGTCTTCGTGTTGGTGGGAGTCCAAGCATTGAGGATGTCCTTGTGCCAAGCCTGTCCAGCAGTGCTGCTGGTACCAGCGTGCATCAGGCTCTGATAACCGTTGTCATAGAGCTTACCACCCAGCTGGTAAGAAGCCTGCAGAGAGAGGTCGAAGCCCTTGAACTCAACTGTAGTACCGAAACCACCGGTGAACAG
>Ga0247610_10006217_pt1 | contig 12467 bp, 10 predicted proteins | sample 174DNAGHGhighgp2_FD_193483 | JGI IMG/M metagenome (GOLD analysis project Ga0247610, IMG submission 193483) | Sheep rumen microbial communities from Palmerston North, Manawatu-Wanganui, New Zealand - 1742 DNA GHGhigh gp2 | ecosystem: Host-associated > Mammals > Digestive system > Stomach > Rumen...
TAGTTTAAACATTCATCTGTTATAGAATCTGGTCTTGTTGCGATATTTAGGCCAACTACATTTTTTTGCTTTAATATTGGTTCATATACTTCTTTAAGTTTTTCTACTGGTGCATAGGTATTAGTTCTAGCTTGAAAATAACCAATATATTTTGCTTTGGGCCATTTTTTGTGCATCATTTCTTTAATTTCGTTAAATTGTTTTACAATATCATCGTCTCTATTACCAGCAAATTCTCCGCTACCAGTTTTAGAGCAATAAATACATCCTCCTGTTCCTACTGTACCATCAATGTTTGGACAAGAAAAACCGGCATTTAAACTAATTTTAAAGATTTTCTCATTAAACTTGTTTTTATAATAGTAATCTAGAGTATGATATCTTTTATTATTATATGAATATTTAAACATATGTATCTCCTTGTAAAATATTTTAGATTATAACATAAATTGTAGTATTTTACAACGAATTATGTTATTATTATGCTAGGGTGGTATAATTGAGAAAGGTAGAGAGTATAAAATTAAAACCTTGGCTTGCAACTTTACTTAAAGTAATAGGTATTATACTGTTTATCTTACTATGTATATTTGCCTATTATCGTATACAGATTAATAGTTTAAAGAAATTAGATTATAGTGAAGAAGCTAGTAATAAAATCTTATTTTCTGGTAAAAAGAAATATGTATTATCTGTAGGTAAAAGAAAAACTTTAAATGAAGCTTTTGAAAGTAAATACTATGATGAGAAATATTTAGATAATTATACTAAGATCAAATATGTAGATCAAAAACATTTTATTCAAAATATTAATAAATTAGTTGATTTAGATTATAGTAATAATGATATTAATATTATTTTTAGTCATGGTACAGATGAATCTGTAACTGAGTTTACTAAAAGAGATAAAGTACATTATTTAGAGGAGTATTTTTCTTATGATTATGCAAAACTAGAAAACTATGATAGATATGTTGCTTATTCTGATTTATATGGTACAGATGAGGAAGATACTATTGTAAGAGTTAATCTAAATTTGGATAAAACTCCTTACGAAGATTATGTTACTATTGATAAGTTCTCTGCAGATATGTTAGTTAATAAATATAGAAAGTTAGCTGATGATTTTGTTCCTTCTGATTTAACTACTATTGATATTAAGTATACTGATAATGAAGATGATTTACAATGTAGTAGACTTACTTTGAATGCATTTATAGAAATGTATAAAGCAGCGGAGAAAGAAGGCTACAGTATATTTATTAATTCTGCTTATCGTAGTGTTGAAGATCAACAAGAATTAATTGATTTATATACTAAATCATATGGAACTTCATATGTTGAAAAATATGTTGCAAAAATAGGTTTTTCTGAACACCAAACTGGTTTAGGACTTGATATTGGTAGTAGAAAATCTCAAATATTTGCAAATTCATCTGAGTATCAATGGATGCTTGATAATGCATACAAATATGGATTTATACTTAGATATGATAAAAGATATGAAGATATTACAGGATTTAGAAGGGAAGCATGGCACTATAGATATGTTGGAAAAGATATTGCTAAATATATTTATGAACATAATAATATGCCATTAGAGGAATATTATGTAATGTTTTTGGATAAATAAGTGGGTGAAATAAATGGTTTGTAGAAATTGTGGTGCTGACTTAAAACCTGGTATTAAATATTGCCTTGAATGTGGTAATTATATAGATGATGATGAATATGGCATTACTGACTCTGATGCTGGCACAATGTCCGGTGGTGGTAAATCATATCGTTTAAGAGCAGAAAATACTAGACCAGCTAAAAGAAAAAAGAAAATTAAAACTGTTGATTTACTTATATATGCAGGTCTTTCAATTATTATAATTGTATCTTTGATAATAATTGTAAGTAGTATTATATCTGGAAATAGAGAAGAAGTTATTTCTGAACCAAAGGTTGATACAGGGGATATAATTGTTAATCTTAATAATTATGAGATTACTATTCCTAGAGCTTTGAATTATGATATTCAAGGAAATATCCTATTTGTATCAGATGGTGCTAATTATACTTTCTCATACAAGAATACTGATGATGATTTTAATGCATATGCTAGTGATCTTAATAAACTAGGTAATGAGTTAACAGAAAATAATTATGAAGTTATTTCTATTGATAAACAAACAGTTAATGGAAGAGATTTTATTATTAGTCAAATTAGAGTTAATGGTAGACTAAAATACTTGTATTTAACACCTCTTTCTAATGCGACTTCTATGGGAGTTATAGAAGTATATGAAAGTGGAAATTGGGAAAATGCTTTAGGTGTTATTTCTACAATTAATAATAATATTGTTTATGATGGTGTTCGTGATAATACTTATGGAAATAATACTGAAGAAGTGACTACTGAAACTACTGAGAAAAGTGAAAGTACTGATGATTCTTCTGGTTCTTCATTAATAAATAAAGATACTGATGATATGGTTAATAATAGTACTAGTGGTCAATTAGGATAGTAAAAATAAAAGGATTTTAGAATCCTTTTTTATTTTTATATTGGTTATTTTTTTTATTTATGATATTATGTTATTAGAGTAATAAGAAGGTGTTGGGTATGTATCCATTAGGCAAACATTTTGAAATTGATTATTCTAAAGCTAAGTGTGATAAGAAGTGTATATTAGAGGGTAAGAATTATAGAATATCTTTAATATCAGAACGTATTGTCAGACTTGAATTTTCTCCTGATGGGAAATTTTTAGATAAGCCAACTCAGTTAATAAAGAAAAGGAATATAGGTATTCCTGATTTTTCTGTGCGTCAAGATAAGCATGTTATGGAAGTTACTACTAAATATTTTGTATTAACATACCTTAAAGGTAAACCTTTTTTAGGAACTAAAGTAGATCCTATGAAATATTTAAAAATTACCCTTAAGGCTCATGATAGAGATAGAAAGAAAGATTGGTATGTTGGACATCCTGAGGCTAAAAACTTACTTGGAAATATGGTTGGTGTTGATGTTAATATACCTAAATTATTACAAAAGGGTTTATATTCTTTAGATGGTTTTTCATCTTTAGATGATAGTTATAATAAAGTTATTGCAGAAGATGGTACTTTAGAAGAACCTATACCTAATCATTTTGATATGTATGTCTTTATGTATGATAGAGATTTTAAACAAGTACTATTTGATTATTTTAAAATGACTGGTGCTCCTGCATTAATTCCTAGATATGCTCTTGGAAACTGGTGGAGCAGAAATACTATTTATGATGATGAATCACTTCATAATTTAATTATGAAGTTTGAAAGAGAAGATATACCAATATCAGTTATGTTATTTGATCATGATTGGCATATACGTAATATTGGAGAGGAAAAGAAATTAAAAGTTGGTTATACTTTTAATAATGATTTGATTAAAGATCCTCCAGCAATGATTGAGGAATTTCATAAAAAAGGTATTAAAGTTGGATTAGTTGTTAATCCTACTGGAGGTTTTTATCCTCATGAACAATACTATCCTCAAGCTGCTCAATACTTAGGAGTAGAAGATAAATCTATTATTAAATTTGATCCATTAAATCCTAAACATGTAGATGTTATGTTTAAGATGTTTTTGCATCCATTAGAAGCATTGGGAGTTGATTTCTTTTGGAATGATTCTACTGGTGATATGGATGTTACTAAATTATGGGCAATAAACCACTATTTATATCTAGATTCTGGTAGAAGTGGTGAGAAGAGAGGTTTAATACTTGGAAGAGGTGGAGTATATGCTCCACATAGATATCCTGTCTTATATGGTGGATCTTCTGAAATAAGTTGGAAGAGTCTAAGAACAATACCTTTTATGATTTTGAATGCTGCTAATATAGGTGTTTCATGGTGGAGCCATGATGTTGGTGGTAATCATGGTGGTATTGAAGATGGTGAATTATTTATCAGATATGTTCAATTAAGTACTTTTAGTCCTATTATGAGATTTCATGGGGCTCGTGGAAGATACTATAAGAGAGAGCCATGGTTATGGGATGCTAAAACTAAGAAAATTGTTAGTGATTATATGAGACTTAGACATAGATTAATTCCATATTTATATACAGAAGCATATAATTATACAAAATCTGGTACTCCAGTAATACAACCTTTTTATTACAATTATATGTGGGTATATGATGATCCTTTATTTAGAAATCAATATTATTTTGGATCTCAATTAATTGTATGTCCTATATTAGATAAAAAAGATGAAATAATGAATAGAACTGTTCATAGATTCTTTGTTCCTGAAGGCGTATGGTTTGATTTATTTACGGGTAAGAAATTCTTAGGTAATAAGAAATATGTATCATTCTTTAAAGAAGATGATTATCCTGTATTTGCTCATGAAGGATCAATTATACCTTTTTCTAATAAGAGTGATTATAATAATATTGGATTACCAACTGATTTAGAAATTGATATATTCCCAGGAGCTAGTAATACATATTCTTTATATGAAGATGATGGAGTTACTTCATTATATAGAGATGGTTATTTCTTAAAAACAAATATTGATTTTAATCATATGACTGATAATTATACAGTACAAATACATTCATTAGATGGTAAGAATGATATTGCTCCTGAAAGACGTAATTATAAGATAGTATTTAGAAATACTAAATATCCTACTCAAGTTGTTGCAACATTTGGTAATCAAGCATTAGAGGCTGAATATTATGCTGATGGTAATGATTTGATAGTAGAATTAAATCAAGTACCAACTATTGGTCAATTAGTTATTAATATTCAAGGACAAGATATAGCAATTGATTCTATTAGACTTATTAATGATGAATTAGATAGTATTTTAATGGATCTTAAGATTGAGACATTTATGAAGGAGAATATTGCTAAAGTATTGTTTAGTGAAGAAACAATTGATAAGAAGAGAATTGCGATTCGTAAGCTTAGTAAAGAAGGATTATCTAAAGAATATGTTGGCTTATTCTTAAAATTATTAGATTATATTGGAGAAGTATAAAATACATGTTTTTACATGTATTTTTTATTGCACTTTAGTTATTTTATGTTATAATAATCTTAGTTTTTGCGGTGAGTAAAAAGTAGTAATAAATATTATATTTATAGAGAGTCTATGGTTGGTGGAAATAGATATTATAAATTTATGAACTTGTTTTATGAGCAAATGGGTAATTCCGTTATCAATTATGAGTGTATAGTAATAACTATAAAGTAAGGTGGTACCGCGATAATTCGTCCTTATAATTATAGTTATTTTTTTTGGAGGTAAATATGGAAGAATTTATTTTATTTGTAATGTCTTTCCTGACTGTATTAATAATATATGAAGTTATTATTAGTATAAAGATTAAAAAGAAACAGGATTTACTGGAAGTAAGATACTTAACAAGTGTTTATAATTTAGATTTAAAGAAGATTAATAAGAAGAGACTGATGCATATCTGTGCAATAGTATCTAGTTTAGATATTTCAATTGCAGTTAGTTTAATATCTTTACTGAATGGCTTAGTAGAAGTTATTATTGGTACTATTGTGATAGTTGCAGTATTAATATATTTCTCATATTACTTAGTTTATTTTATTTACGCAAAGAAGGGAATGATTAAGGATGGAAAACACAAAAAAAATAGAAAATAAATGGCAAAAATATTGGGATAAACATAAAAGTTTTAAAGCAAAGGATAATGATAAGAAGAGAAAACCATATTATATATTGGTAGAATTTCCTTATCCATCAGGAGCAGGTCTTCATGTTGGACATGTAAGAAGCTATACTGCTCAAGATGCTATTGCAAGAATGATGAGAATGCAAGGATATAATATATTATTTCCTATGGGATGGGATGCCTTTGGAGCACCTGCTGAACAATATGCAATAAAGAATCATATTCATCCTAAAGAAGCTGTTAAAGAGAATATTAAAACATTTAAAGGACAAATGAAATCATTAGGTTTTTCATTTGATTGGGATCGTGAGTTTTCAACAACAGATCCTGAATATTATAAATGGACTCAATGGCAATTTTTACAATTTTATAAACATGGTATGGCTTATAAAGATACAATACCAGTAAATTGGTGCCCTACATGTAAAAGTGTTTTATCTAATGAGGATGCTGCTGGTGGAGTTTGTGAAAGATGTGGTAGTCCTGTTGAACAAAAGGAAAAGAGTCAATGGATGCTTAGAATGAGTGATTATTCTGAGGATTTATTAAAAGGATTAGATGATACTAATTTTGCTGATAGAGTTAAATTAGGTCAAATTAATTGGATTGGTAAGAGTCAAGGAGTAGAAGTAGATGTTGATATAGTTGGTGGAGGTAAATTTAGTATCTTTACTACATGTCCTGAAACTATCTATGGTATTACTTTCTTTGTTATTGCTCCAGATGGTAAATTAATTAAAGAATTAATGCCTAGAGTAGAGAATAAAGAAGAAGTAGAAACTTATATTAAAGAGACTTCTTTAAAATCTAATATGGATCGTACTGAACTTAATAAAGGTAAAACTGGTGTTGAAGTTAAAGGAATTAAAGCAATTAATCCTGTTAATGGAAAAGAAGTTCCTATTTTCTTAGGTGACTTTGTTTTAGGTGATTATGGTACTGGTGCTGTTATGGCTGTACCTGCACATGATCAAAGAGATTTTGAATATGCTAAAGAACATAATCTTGATATTATTCAAGTAATTGATTGTGGTGATATTTCAGAACATGCTATTGAAAAGAATGATTATATGGGTAATCATGGTTATAAGATGATTAATTCTGAAGAATTTGATGGTATGGAAGTAGATAAAGCTCGTGAAGAGATTGCTAATATGCTTGAAGATAAGGGTTATGGTAAAAGAGTTAATAATTATAAGATGAGAGATTGGATATTCTCTAGACAAAGATTCTGGGGAGAACCAATTCCTATGATTAATTGTTCAAAATGTGGATGGGTTCCAATGAATGAGGAAGATTTACCATTATTACTTCCTGATGTTGCAGAATATGAACCTACAGAAGATGGAGAAAGTCCACTTGCTAATATAACTGATTGGGTTAATTGTAAATGTCCTAAATGTGGTGGAGATGCTAAAAGAGAAACTGATACTATGCCTAACTGGGCAGGTTCTTCTTGGTATTTCTTAAGATTTATGGATCCTCATAATGATAAAGAGTTTGCTAACATGGATATTATGAAATATTGGAATAGAGTAGATTGGTATAATGGTGGAATGGAACATACTGCAAGACACTTATTATATGCAAGATTCTGGGTACAATTCTTATATAATATTGGTTTAGTTCCACATAAAGAAATGATATGGACTCGTGTTAGTCATGGAATGGTTTTAGGATCTGATAATCAAAAAATGAGTAAGTCTAAGGGTAATGTTATTAATCCAGATGATATTGTTAATGAATATGGTGCTGATACATTACGTACTTATGAAATGTTCATGGGAGATTATCAAATGGATGCTCCATGGAGTACTGACTCATTAAGAGGATGTAAAAGATTCTTAGATAAAGTTGAACGTTTAAGTACTAAAGTAAATGATAAAGAAGGATTTAGTGAATCTCTTGAATTAATTCAAAATAAGACTATTAAGAAGATTGAGTATGATATGACTCATATGGGCTATAATACTGTTATTTCTTCATTAATGATTTTAGCTAATGCTTATGATGAAGCTGAAAGTATTACTAAAGAAGATTATCATTTATTATTAGTATTGTTAAATCCAATTGCACCTCATATTACTGAGGAATTAAATGAACAATTAGGTTATAAACCTATTTGTGAGGGTTCATGGCCTGAATACGATGAAGAAAAGACTGTTGAAAATACAAAAGATATTGCTGTACAAGTAAATGGTAAAGTAAGAGGAACTATTACTATTTCTATTGATGACGATGAAGAAATCATTAAAAATAAGGCATTAGAATGTGAGAATGTTGTAAATCATACTAATGGAAAAGAAATAGTAAAAGTTATTGTTATTAAAGGAAAAATTGTTAATATAGTAGTTAAATAGAAGGACTTATTGTCTTTCTATTTTCTGTTTAAGTTGATTTTTTTACGAAAATGTGGTATAATTATCCAAATTATGAGGGGTGGTAGTAATATGTTAAAGGATAAAGGTAGTGTTGTTATATTTGGACAATCATTTCCAATTGATTTCTTTGAATATTTAATGGAACATTTTAAGGAAGCTTTTTCTCATTCAAGTTTATCTATTGAGGAAGCTTTTAGAGAATTAGACAATTATAATTTAATTATTGAAACTTCACAAGATACTAATGCTCATGATTATATGAGTACACTTCCTGGTTCTGAGAGAAAGAGAATAATTGAAGAAATGAAACAAATGATAGTATTTAAAGGGGCTCAATTTGGTGTTCTTGGAGAACCATTTACTGATCCTAAACAAACTGATTATTTCTTTAAGAAATTCTTTGATTATTTTGAACCATACTTTAGTTATTATGTTAAGTTTGATGAAGAGGGTAATTATGATAAAATAGCTACTTTCCATAATCTTGATATTTTATTCTATAATTTACCTCAAAGAAAAACTGCTTATGAAAAGGCTTATAATATGCAAAGGGATAACTTAAATGCATTCGATTATGCTATGGGACTTGATGATATAACTATTAAGGATGTTATTAAGATTAATGAAATAGTAAATGCTAGTGATGATGATATTAATCCAGGATATAAAAAGACTGATAACGATATAATAGGTGCTAGTTTTACTCCGGTTCAGAAACAAAATGTTCCTTTTGAAATGCAAAAGCTATTTAGAGAATATAAAGAAAATTTTGGTATTGAAATTGAGGATCCTTCAGAAACTGGTATTTCTACCGAAGAAAAATATAGAAGAATATGTAATATTCTAAGAAGAGAAGCAATTTTCCATATTAGATTCGAAAGAATCCATCCATTTAGTGATGGTAATGGTAGAACTGGTAGAATTATTTTAAATCATAACTTATTAAAGAGTGGTATTGCTCCTGTTTTAATTACGGGTGTTATGTCTGATGATTATAGAGGATATATTGATAGATATGATATTGAAGGATTTGCAAAAATGCTACTTTCAAGTTCATCTCAACAAATAACTAACTGGATGTCTATGAAGAAAGGTAAGTCTTTACCTAAGAAAGAAAATATATCAAATGATGATTTAGCAGAATTAACTGCGTATGAAACTCCAATGGAAGAAAGCGTTAAAAATAAAGCAAAAAGACTTTTAGATTATAGGAATTTATTCCTATTCTAAAAGTTTTTTTTTGGAAAAATTGTAAACTGTAAATTATTTTTTGAAAACTAATTGTTATTATTGTTTTATAATGATAAAATATATTATATGAAGATATAGGATTATATTGTATTAATTATGATTCCAATGAAATGGAGGCTATTTTATGGCAATTTTTATGTTGAATACTGATGAAGTTTCTAATGTTGCTAGTTCAATTACTTCTTTAGCAACTGAATTAACTAATTTGGCAAATTCAGTAAATGGTTATGATACTTCTGGTAGTGAAGAATTTGATTTTGCTACTCCTAAGGGGGTAATTGCAGGTAATATTGAAGCGTGTGCTGTAAAGGTATCTAATACTTCTACAGTTATGAATGAAGTTGTTAGTCAACATACTGCTTTACAAAATAGTTTAGAATTTGATAAACAACCTGAACAACAGGATTCAAATAATTCTTCTAACAATGGAACTAAGAGTCCTACATCTAGTGGAAATAATTCGACTGGTAATAATGGATCTCCAAGTTCTAATGGTAGATCAAACGGAGGATCAAATGGTGGTTATTCATCAAGTGGTGGATCAAACGGAGGAAGTTATTCAGGTGGATCAAATGGAGGAAGTTCAAGTGGTGGATATTCTCCATATGGTGGATCTACAGGAGGAAGTTCAACAGGAGGCGGTACAACAGGAGAAACTGGTTCAGAAACTACACCAGGAACTTCATCACCAACAGAAGCTCCTACAGAAGCTCCTACAGAAGCTCCAACTGAAGCTCCAACTGAGTCACCTACTACACCTGAAGAGGAAGCTGGAACTGAAGTTAAGGTTGATGATCCAACAGTTGATACAACTACAGTTGGTGAGGATACTGAATTAACTGATTCTGGTTCAGAATTATTTGAAAGTGAATTATTTAAATATAATGAAGATGGATTCGCTACTATTGATGGTAAATATATAATTTCAGTTGGTAAGAACTATGGTAATGTTGGAGATGAAATTGTTCTAACATTAAAAGATGGTACTCTTGTTAAGTGTGTAATTGGTAAAGTTAGTGATACTGAAGGTAGCGGAATTAGCTTCTTTACAAATGATAAGTATGATGCTAATAAGACATCTAATATTACTAATGGTTTAGCTGCTAATATAGCTAAGATTGAAAATTATGGACATAAAAACTTATATACAACTGATAATTTAATAAATAATACATTAGAGTCAGCAGCTAAATATGCTGGTAACTATGATGGTAAATATTCATTTATAATAAAGGCTTATGAGGATGCAGGTATAAATATGGATCCGCTTAAATATGATAGTGTTGTAGATACATTTAAGAATGCAGGATTCTTATATTATGAAGGTGAACCTGAACCTCAAAATCTATTACCTGGTGATGTTCTATTAACAAGCAATAATAAATTAGTTATGTACTTAGGTGGTGGTAAGATAATGCCTGATTATAATACATATGGTGCTAATGGGGTTGAATCAACTGAAGCAATCGATTTCACTCAAGTATCATTTGTTGGTGTTATGCGTCATCCTGGAGTTACATATAAACCTGAGACAACTACTGAACCTGCAACTGAAGCTATTCAGTTTACAGAGGAGGCGGTTCGAGTTTAATGCCTAAGTATGTATGTGATTATGATGTAGTAAGTCAAGTTGGAAACCAGTTAATACAGTCATGTTCTGATCTTGATAGTGCAACAACTACGTATGCTGGAAGATTTGAATCTGATTTGTCTTCATGGACTGGTTCTTCCAAGGCTGTACTTACTAAGCAATTTTCTGGTCAAGTTGAAATAATGAAAAAGAGAATACAATATGTTAATGAGTTTGGTGAATTTATTGTTAAAACTGCTCAATCTATTCAAGAACTTGATCAACAATTAGGTGCTATGAATATATAGTGTCAAAATGTGTAATATTTAATTTAATATGTTTTGCTTTAAAAAAAAGTGGTGTTATAATTTAATTAGAATGGAGGTTAGAAATTATGCCAGGATTACAAGCAAATACTGCAGGAATGAATGTTAACGGAAGAGATACTGTTGCAAATGCAGAATATTTTCAACAAGAATTAGCAGGATTAAGAAACAATATTGATAATTTGATGAATATTTGGAGAGGATTATCTGCAAATGAATTCAACAAATCATATCAAGAACAAGCAAGAAACCTTGATGCATTTAGACAATTATTAAATGATTTAGGTGAAGCTGTTTCTAAAGGTGCTAGCATCTTAAATCGTACTGAAGAAGAAAACGCAAGTGCTGGTGCACACTTATTTTAAGGAGGTTAGTTATGAACGAGTTTGAAGAAAAAGATTATGCTGGAGCTAGAAGCTTAGCTGATGGTGTTTTTAATAACGCAACTAACATTAGAGGAATTTTTGATGATATTGATAGAGTTATGAGTGATTTATATGGTAATAACTGGGCTAGTATGGGTGCAGATAATGCTCATGATCGTTACAATACTATTCGTCAAAACTATGAAGTTTTCTATGACAAAGTTGTTGCTATGAAAACACATATTTATAATGTTACTGCTGCAAATGAAGCATCTGATTCTAATGCAAGTGATGTTATCGCAAGTATATAAAAAAATCAACGTATTAAGTTGATTTTTTTTATATTATTTTAAGTATTCTTTTTAGAATAAAATATGTAATTGGTTTAGTTATATATTGTACTTCTCCAATATATTCTATGTGTTTACCTCCAAAACTTTTCTTTATTGGAGTTGGTTCTTCACATTGGATTAATTCTTTAAAATTATTTTGTTGATAATACTTAATTGTTTCATAATAAGCTAGACAATTTAAATCATCATCTTCTAATTCATTATTATTAATTACATCTAATAAATAGACTTTATTACCATATTCTATAGTTAAGAAGGTACTTATTATTACATCATAACCATATTTTTTTCTTATATTTTTATAATAATTAATTTTTTCTGTTAATTCTTTTTTTATTGCTGTTAAAACATTTAATTTATCTTTAGAAGATTTAGTTAGATGATCTATTGGTACGATTGATATTTGATTATTAATCTTTTTTAATTCTTTTTCATATTCATTTATTGTTTTGATAGTATTAATCTTTTGGAATAATATATTTGCTTTAGTGTTTTTATTACCATTAAATATTTCATATAATG
>Ga0247610_10006218_pt1 | contig 12466 bp, 10 predicted proteins | sample 174DNAGHGhighgp2_FD_193483 | JGI IMG/M metagenome (GOLD analysis project Ga0247610, IMG submission 193483) | Sheep rumen microbial communities from Palmerston North, Manawatu-Wanganui, New Zealand - 1742 DNA GHGhigh gp2 | ecosystem: Host-associated > Mammals > Digestive system > Stomach > Rumen...
AAAAGCCCGTCGCCACCATCGAATGGGAGTGACCGGATGCCCGCTCTAAACGAGTCGTGGCAATGCTTCCAGAGCTTTGGGAGGCGGCGGTTGGGGAGGAAAAGTCTTTTCCCAAGCCCTTTCACAGGCCGTCTTTGTCCGGTTTCCTGTCCGGATCACCCGTTTGCCGGAACTGGGACGGGCTGACGCCCTCACAGTTCTTGAAGGTTTTGCTGAAATGGAAGGGATCCGGATAGCCGACCCGGGTTGCAATTTCACCGATGGACAGTCTGGAATCCCGCAGCAGCTTCCGGGCCTGCTCCATGCGGTACGCGGTTAAGTAACGGCTGGGGCTGACCCCGGCATATTCATGAAACAGCCTGCTCAGATACGGGGCGGATACAGCATGAGTCTCTGCCACAGAAGCGAAATCGATCTGCTGGCTGTAGTTTTCACGCAGGTAAATCATAACCTTCTGCACAATCTGTTCCGCGTTGGTCTCCCGGTTCGGAACCACAGCCTTTTCCCGGGCCATCAGCACCGCCTCCAGCCGTGCCAGCAGGGTGCCGAGTTCCTCCGGATTTACGGGTTTCAGCAGGTAGTCTACCGCGTTGTTGCGGATGGCGGCCCGGGTATACTCAAAGTCGCTGTATCCGCTGACAATTACACAAAGAATCGTAGGGTTCAGTTCCTGCAGTCGGGTGATCAGTCCGATTCCGTCCAGTTCCGGCATTTTGATATCGCTGAACACCACGTCCGGCATCCATTCCCGCGTCAGCCTTAGCGCTTCCAGGCCGGTGCCCGCCTGCGCCACCACCTTGAAATTCCTCCCGGATTCTTCAATCCGGCGGGATATGCTCCGCACGATCAGTTTTTCGTCGTCCGCCACAAGGACCTTAAACACTCTGCTCATCTGTTCCCGCTCCTATCGTCACACAAGCGCCGCCTTCCGGATTGTTTTCAAGCCTGAAGAGGAAATCATCATACAGCAGCCGGAAGCGGATGAATACGTGGAGTATTCCCATCCCGTTGATCTTCAGGGATGGCAGGGTTCCTGTGTGCTGTATCTCCCGCATCTGCTTTTCCATGGCTTCCAGCGTTTCCGCTCTGAATCCCGGGCCGTTGTCCCGGATATACAGTTCATAGGCGTTCCCGCGCAGCACTCCGCAAATCTCCACATGATAGGGAGGGCGCAGGTTGGTTGTGAACTTGATGGCGTTTTCCACCAGCAACTGGACGCACAGTTTGGGAACCCGGACCCGTTTCATTTCCTCCGGTACATTGATTTCCCAGGTCAGGTCCCCTTGGTAGCGGATTTCCATACACCGCAGGTATTCCCGTGTATGGACAATTTCATCCTCCAGCGGAACCTTCTGGGCTGAGTCGGAGGAGATATAGCGGAGAATGCCGGCCATTGCCTGGCACATCTCGCTGATCTCCGCATTCATTCCTTCCTCCGACATGGCCTGCAGAGCCTGCAGGCTGTTATAGAGGAAATGCGGATTCATCTGGGCCTGCAGTGCGAGGATTCTGGACTGCATCTCCTGGTTCTGAAGCTCAAGCAGCTTCGTCACATGGCCGGACAGCGTCCCCTGCATCCGGTCAAAGGCCTTGTGCAGCGTCTGCAGTTCCAGCACATCCGTCTTCACCTCCGGCAGCGGAGCCGGATGTTCAATATCGATTCCTGTAATCTGTCCGCAGATTTCGGCAATGGGCGTGGTAATACGCCGGGACGCTAGATTGGAAAAAGCGATGGTCAGGATCAGAATTGCCAGGGTCGTGCCGATGATGATCAGGATCTGGTTTCGCGCAGGGCGGAGCAGATTCTCCGCCTGCACGCAGGTCATCAGGTAAAAACCGCCGGGAAGGGATTCACAGCGCATCATCCCGCCGCTGTACCCTGCCCATTCCTCCGGAAAGTCTTTCTTCCCGGCTTCCTCAAACAGGGTGCTCCCCGTTTCCTCCCGGGGCCAGATCAGCTGTCCGTTTCGGTCGAAAAAAGCCAGCTGCTCCCCGTATTCCGTCCCGAAAGCGGATAAAACGTCCGCAAACCGGCTGACCCGCTGTTGGATCTCAATATAGCCGCAGAAGATTCCGAAATTGTCGTAGTTGTTCATGGTCAGTGTCAGGAATTCCCGGCCGTACGGATCCGTGGAAAACTTTGCCAGTTCTTCATCCGGGCCGGTGAACAGGAATGTCTGCGTCCGTTCAGGATCCTGAAGTTCCGAATACCACATCTGATCATCCGGGCGCGCCGGAGAAATCTGATTAAGTAATCCGGACGAAATCCGCATCCCGTCTGTGGTATAGATATTGATTTGATCAATCGGCCGGTTCGGCAGGATGATCAGGGAAAGGATCATGGAGAGTTTTTCCGCTTCCCCGGCTGATTTGGGCAGCACCAGCCGGTCCTGCATCCGGGTGGAATAGGAAATATTCATTGCCATGGTCCGCATCTGATCGAATTCCCGGCTCACGCTCAGCGCTGTTGCCCGGCTTTCCTGCTCCAGCCGGTTCAGCGTCCTGTTCCGTATCTCGGAAAGCTGCAGAACCGACAGTACCGCTGCGAGCAGAAAAAAGGACAGCACAATGATCACGGTATATGAGCCAAAGATTACCCGGCGGACCGTTCTGCCCTTTTTCATATTTCTTCTCCGTTCTGCATCGCCAAGATGTAAAAAATATACATAAAAGAGGACAACTAAGACCATTCTGTTTTGGTTCCGGCCTCTTTATAGTATAGCTAAACAAATGCTTCACCGGGATTGTATCGGGTGATGCCGGAAAAGTCAACGACGACCAGAAGGAGGAAGAAAAAAATGAAGAGATTCCTGTCCATCGTACTGGCAGCAATGCTGCTGCTGACCGCCGCCGCGCTGGCGGACGACGTTACCATTACCTACATGGCCAGTCAGGACTGGGTGCAGGATGCTGAAATGGAACTGGGAAAGAAGTTTACCGAGCAGACCGGTATCAAGGTAGACTATCAGATCATCCCGTCAGATCAGTATACCACCCTGTTGATGAACAAGCTGAGCAAAGGAGAATGTACGGATCTGTTCGGCTCCCAGGCCGGCCAGTTCGACATCATAACCCAGCTGAATGTTGAAAAGAACGCCGTCGATCTGAGCGGCGAAGCCTGGGCTTCCTCCGTGGATCCCCTGGCTGCCGCGGAAACCTCCGTAGCCGGCAAGCTCTACGGCCAGCCCGTGCAGGACGTGTCCGCCGTCTGGGCAGTTGCCTATAACAAGAAGGTATTTGAAAAGCTGAACCTCTCCGTTCCCACCAGCTACGAGGAGTTCAAGGCTGTCTGCGAAGCGATCAAAGCCGACGGTATGATCCCGATCTATGAAGCTGTCTCCGACGGATGGCATCATCAGCTCTGGTTCTGCGAACTGGGTGTCGCCATCGAAAACGCCGAGCCCGGCACGGCAGAAAAACTGAACAGCAACCAGATGGGCTTTGCGGACAGCGCTACCGCCAAAAAGCTGGTGGAGCAGATCAAGGAAATGGCGGACCTGGGATACTGGGGCGACAACTACATGGCGAACGCCTACTCCGACGCGGCCAAAGCGATCGCCACGGGCGAATGTGCCATGACGGTAGCCAACCAGGGCTTCCCCATTGAAATCCATGATGCTTATCCGGACTTTGCTGCGGAGGATATCGGCTTCTTCGTCATGCCTCTGTGCGATAACCAGGTTCTGAACATGAACCCCGTGGGACCGACCCGTTTCATCTTCTCCGGTTCTGCTCATATCGATGAAGCAAAACAGTACCTGGCCTTCATCGCCCAGCCCGAAAATCTCCAGTACCTGATCGATAACGTGCCGAAGTTCAACACGCTGCCCTTCGCCGGCGTAAAGGATGTCTATTCGGATGATATTTCCGCCTTCTATGCCGCCTATCCGAATCACGGCACCGTTTATCAGACCAGCGTAAAGTATGTGAATCCTCAGTGGATGGAAATCGGCAATGAACTGACAGCCGTGCTGCTCGGCGATGAAACACCCGAAGAAATGCTGAAGGCGATCGACCGCAATCGTGCCGACCAGGCACAGGCTGCCCAGGATCCCGCATGGAACTGATCCCGGAGGTTATGCCGGAGGTTATGAAAGGGCGGAGGGAAACGCCTGTCCGTTTCCCTCCGCCCTTTTCCGGTTTTTCGTTCTCCTGCGGTCATCTGCTATCGGGAGGAACTAATGAACAAGAACAGAATGTACCCGACCTGGTTCGTTTTCGGTGCGCTGCTGCTGTACTGCGTGCTGTATGTGCTGCCGTCGCTGATGGGAATCGGCCTTTCCTTCACGGACTGGTCTGTCTATTCGCAGGAGATCCGCTTCGCAGGGCTGAAAAACATCCAGACGGTTTTCTCGTCGGATTACAACTATACCCACGCTCTGCTGAACACGCTGAAATTTACGATCGTTACCACCCTGGTCAAAAATGTTCTGGGGCTTGCACTGGCTGTTCTGATGACCAAACAGGTCCGGCTGCTGAATTTCCACCGGGCAGTCCTTTACCTGCCCTGCGTTCTGTCCGCGCTGATCGTCGGTATGATCTTTAAATCCGTCCTCAACCCGAGGGACGGCCTGCTGAATACGACACTGCGCGGCCTGGGGCTGGATTTTATGGCGCTGAAGTGGCTCACTGACTCCAAAATCGCCTTTAACTCGGTAATGGCGGTGGATATCTGGAAAGGGATGGGCTATATCATGACCATCCTCATCGCGGGAATCATGTCCATCTCCCCCGTGTATTATGAGGCAGCCAGGATCGACGGCGGAAACGCCTGGCAGTGCTTCCGCCATATCACCCTCCCCATGCTGGTGCCTACTCTGACCGTCACCACCGTCCTGAATGTTCTGTACGGGCTGAAGGTGTTTGATACAGTCTACGCGCTGACCAACGGCGGACCGGGGCATGCAACGGAAGTCCTCTATACCAGCGTTTTCAAGGAGTTCAGTCTCGGCCGTTACGCGGTGGGAACCGCGCTTTCCTCCGTAATGGCGGTCTTCATGGTTTCTGTCGGATACTTCATGATCCGGCATATGGTGCGCGAGGACGGTGATCGGCTGTGAAAAAAGGAATGAAGCGCGCTCGTCTTCTGAAATCCGTCGGGGTCAATATCCTCGCATGGCTTCTGTCCCTTCTCCTGCTGACCCCTTTGCTGCTGATCCTTTTAAACAGTTTCAAGACCAGTGCCGCAGCGTCGGAGATGAACCTGGCCCTCCCTGCAAGTCTGGAATGGTCCAACTATTCCGTGGTTATCGAAAAAGGCAAACTTGGAATTACTTTTTTGAACAGTTTGTGTTATTCTGTATCAAGCGTCCTGCTGTGTACGCTGCTGTCCGCCATGGCGTCCTACGTACTGTCCCGGAACCGGAAAAAGCTGCATCGTTTTCTCTATATGTTCATTGTCCTCGGAATCGCCATGCCTATCAACTTCGTTACGCTGATGACGGTCATGCAAACGGTGAATCTCATGAACAGCCGGATTGGCATTGTCCTGCTCTACACAGCCACCCAGATTCCTTTCAATATTTTCCTGATTCACAGCTTTGTCAGCAAAATCCCGGAGGACATCGATGAAGCTGCCATCATCGATGGGGCCTCTGCCCCCGGAATGTTCGTCAGAATTGTTCTTCCGCTGCTCAAGCCGGTCCTGGTCACCGTCATGGTCCTGACCTTCCTGAACACCTGGAACGAATTCGTAATGCCGCTCTATTTTCTCGACAGTTCGGACAAGTGGCCCATGACGCTGGCTGTCTACAACTTTTTCGGAATGTATTTCAAGGACTGGAATCTTGTCTGTGCGGATATTGTGCTGACAAGCGCACCGGTCATCCTGGTTTACCTGCTTGGACAGAAGTATATTGTGTCCGGTATGACAGCCGGGGCTGTGAAAGGATAATCAAAGGGAGGAATTGCCTGTGGAGCAGAAGGAAATCGGCAATGGAATCACCAGAATCCTGCTTAGCCCGGAAGACGCCCCGCTGGCAGCGCCGATCGTTTTTTCAGACAGCCGGTCGGCGTTCCTTTCCCTGACCGCGTTTGAAAGCGAGCCCAGGCCGGTATACCGGCTGCGGAAGGATGCCGGGGCTTCGGAAATCCGCCAGACTGCGAACGGAGAGGTCATTTCCTTTTCGGAGGGCGGGAAGTATTTCCTCTATACTTCCCACAGGGCCCGTCTCTCCTTTTCCTGTCCGGACGGACAGGTCCTTACCGGACTCGGCCAGCATGAGGACGGGCTCTTCAATTACGACAGACAAAAGGAGTTCCTGTACCAGCACAACATGAAGATTTCCATTCCCTTCCTGCTGGGCAGCGGCGGCTGGGGGCTGCTGATCGAAGCCGGATGTGCCATGGAGTTCCACGGGGAAGCTGGCGGATTCACCTTTGTCCTGGACGCCGCACGGATCGTTTCCTTTGCTGTGATCCGCGGCCGGGACTGCGCGGATGTGCTGCAGCGTCTTTCATCTCTGTCCGGCAAGCCGTCTCTCCTGCCGAAATGGGCCTATGGGTATATCCAGTCCAGGGAGCGCTACCATTCCGCGAAAGAGCTGACGGATACCGTACAGGAATTCCGCCGCCGGAAGCTGGGCCTGGACTGTATTGTTCTGGACTGGATGAGCTGGAAAGACGGCTGTTGGGGAGATAAAACACCGGATCCGCAGCGTTTTCCGAATGTAACCGCCCTCACGGAAACGCTCCATCAGCAGAACGTCCGCCTGATGGTTTCCGTCTGGCCGAACATTTCCGCCGGCCGGGACCGGGACGAGATGGAGGCGGCGAACGCTTTCCTGCCGGCCAGCCAGATCTATGACGCATTTTCCCCCGCCGCCCGGGATCTTTACTGGCAACAATGCATGCGATTCTGGATGGGAGGCGGTACGGATGCTCTCTGGTGCGACAGCTGCGAGCCCATGACGGATCCGGACTGGTGCGGATCAGAAAAAAGGCCGCCGGAAGAAAGAATGCGCCTGGTTACCGAAGCCTCCTGCGTGCGGATGGATCCGGAAGTGATGAACAATTACGGAGCCGAGCACCTTCGGGGGCTCCGGGATCACTGGCTCCGGGATATACCGGACAAGCGTCCGGTTCTCCTTTCCCGCAGCGGCGGTATTGACAGCAGTTCCCTCGGCGCCATTCTCTGGTCCGGGGATGTCTCTGCCCGCTGGGACGTGCTGCAGAAACAGGTGACGGAAGGAATCAAGGCCGCATGCAGCGGGCTGGCCTGGTGGACGCTGGATATCGGCGGCTTCTTTGTAGGGCGGAGAGAGCCCTGGTTCTGGCGGGGCGATTATCCGCGCGGCGTTGAAGATCCCACTTACCGGGAGCTCTATCTTCGCTGGTTCCAGTTTGGCTGCATGCTTCCGGTCTTTCGTTCCCATGGAACAGATACGCCCCGGGAACCCTGGGCTTTCGGAGATGAAGCCACCCCGGAATACGGTATGCTCCGGCGGCTGATCAGCCTCCGCTACCGGCTTTTTCCTTATATCTATTCATCCGCCGCAGAAACCTGCCGCACCGGTCTTCCCATGGTCCGCGCAATGATGGTCGCCTTTCCGGAAAACGCGGAAACGGTTCCGCTCTGCGACCAGTATCTCTTCGGGGACGCGCTGCTGGTCAAGCCGGTAACACGCCCCCTGGCAGAAGGCGGAGAAACCACGGATGTGGCGCTTCCCGCCTGCGGATGGTATAATCTGTTTACTCTGGAATATGCTCCCGGAGGCACGGTGTCAGTCCCGACCCCGCCGGACCGCTTCCCGGTATTTGTCCGGGCAGGCAGTCTCCTGCCGCTCTCTTCGGACGCGCTGTGCGCAGCCGATGCCGCCGTCCGGGAGCTTTGCGTCTTTTGCGGAGCGGACGGAGCCTTTACCCTGTATGACGACGCGGGAGACGGGCCTGCGGAAGGCAGCCGGACTTCCCTGCGGTATACGGAAGATACGGGTGAACTGATCCTGGAAGCCGGAGGAGCGCCTGTCCCGCTGACAGTCCGGTTCATCACTCCGGACGGATCCGTCCGGCAGACTTCTGTGAACTATGACGGAAAAGAAATCAGAATCCGCCGGGATGTTTGTTCACCTGTGGCAGGATTCATCAGTATCATCCCGGAGGAGACAGATCATGAGTGGTAACAAAGTATTCGGAACCTTTTTCCGGAATGATCCGGACCATCCCCTGGTTTACGGGGAAGTAAACCTGATCAACCCGCCCCGCCGGCGTCTCCGGGGTGAACCGGAAAAAGAGGGCATTCCGGTTGAGCCGGTCATTGTCGGTTTCTGCGGGACGGACCATGAGCTGATGATGATGGGAAAGCGCGGGCAGCTCTCCCCCAAGTTTCCGGAAGGGCAGGACCGGCTCATCAACGGCCATGAAGGCGTTGTCTGGGTGCCTTCCCAGAACCGGTTCGCCATCGTTCTGATCCGGGGCGGCGACAGCATCGACCCCACCCGGTATACGGAGGATGAAAGCTATTTTGAATACGGATGTGATCAGGCGGACGGTCTTTTCTGCGACCGGATGTATGTGAATCCGGATATGCTTCTGGAAATTCCGGACGGCCATGTCCATGACGGACGGCTGGATCTGAGCTTCGCGAAGAAAATGGTCTTCCCGGATCCTTTCGCCTGCATGCTCTTCCAGCTGGAACGGATGGAGGATCTGGGTTCCGCCCATCTGTTCCGCCGCACCGCCCGCCGCCTGGGCTGCGGAGAAGAGGAGGCCCGTGCCGCCGCAAAGGAGGAAATCTTTGAGCGGACGGTCATCTTCGGCCTCGGAACCACCGGCATGTTCATCGGGGACATCATCCGTCAGGCTCATCCGGAAGCCCGGATCGTCTTTGTGGCCAGAAGTCCGGAAGAAAGTCCCAAGGTACAGTTTGCCCTCCGGCAGGCCGGCGGCGTCTATGTCCGCAGCAGCTATGACAGCAATGACGCGCTGGCGGCCGCCATTACGGAGGCGCTCGGCGGCCGCGCCACCGCTTTCATCGGAGTCAGCGGCGCCGCGGTGGAACACGAGATTGCCTTCACACACCGTGTGCTTGGCTGCAACGGCCTGTACAACAGCTTTTCCCTCGGCCCGAAGATCTCCTTTGACACAATGCCCTTCGGATTTGAGAACCACCTGATCTTCGGCTCGATCAATTTCCGGCAGGACCATATGGAAAAAGCGATCCGGATGCTGGCACGCAGCCCTTACGATCAGATCGTCGAACTCATCGGCAGGGACGAATTCGCGGCCGACCCCATCGGCGCCTATGAAAACCGGATTTATTGCAAAAATGCCCCGATGAAAACCGCCGTGATCTGGAATCAGGACAGGATCCATATGGAAAGCTGAACCAGGAGGTTTTCCCATGATCGATGCGCATGCCCATCTCTGGCTCAAACAGAACGGCGTCGTGGACGGCCTGCCTGTATACGATGTGGGCGGCGGCCGCAGCCAGTTCGGCCGGGAGATCCGCCAGATGCTTCCCCCCGCGATGACGGACGGAGTCAACAGCGCGGAACGCCTGATTGCTCACATGGATTTTTCCCGCATCGGGGGCGCCGTGATCACCCAGGAATATATCGACGGAAATCAGGACGCCTATCTCCGCAGCGTTCGCGCAACTTATCCGGACCGTTTCCGCGTTTGCGCCCTGTATGAGGAAAACGGCGTCCCGGACACCGCGGGGATGGACGGAATAAAAATCTGCGGCGCCCGGCTGCACGATTCCGATCTGCTTCGGCACGCCGCTGTCTTTGAGGAGGCCGATCGCCGCGGTGTCTTTGTCGGCATCGATATGGCGGATGGCAGCCTCCAGACCGGTGCGCTGCGGGAGTTCGCCTGCACATATCCTTCACTGCGGATTGCAATCGGTCATTTCGGCATGGTCACCCGCCCGGACTGGGAGGAGCAGATCCGCCTGGCAAGACTAAAAAACGTGTTCATTGAATCCGGTGGAATCACCTGGCTGTTCAACAGCGAGTACTATCCCTTTCCTTCCGCTGTCCGGGCCATCCTGACAGCCAGGGATCTTTGCGGCATGGAAAAGCTGATGTGGGGATCCGACTATCCCCGCACTATGACGGCTGTCACCTACCGGATGAGCTGGGATTTCATCGATAAATCCTCCCTGCTGACAACGGAAGAAAAACAGCAGTTCTTCCATGAAAACGCAAAGAGGTTCTATCGTTTCGGAACACTTCCGGATCTGCCGGTCATTCACCATATGGCGGAATAAGATCCCGCCGGAAAAGGAAGGATGCATATGAAAGCCATTACCATCGTTTCCCCTTCTCTCGTCGAGATCCGCGACATCGAAAAACCGGTTCCCGGAAAAGACGAAGCCCTTCTCCATCCCCTGTTCGGAGGCATCTGCGGCAGTGATCTGAACTCCTACCGGGGAACCAACGCCTACCTGACCTATCCCCGGATTCCGGGTCACGAGTTCTCCGCCGAGATCGTGGAGATCGGGGAAAACGACCGCGGTTTCAAACCCGGGGATATCGTGACCGCCAATCCGTACTTCAACTGCGGAAAATGCTATTCCTGCCGCCGGGGCCTGGTAAATGCCTGTATGTCCAACCAGACTATGGGTGTCCAGCGGGACGGAGGCTTTTCTGAATACATGGTGATGCCCGTCTCCCGCCTGATCGGCGGCAAGGGCCTGGATCCGAAGACGCTGGCCCTGATCGAGCCTTTCTGCATCGGTTACCACGGCATCCAGCGCGCCTCCGTGAAAGAGGGGGACAGAGTGCTCGTCATCGGCGCAGGAACCATCGGCGTACTGGCCGCCATCGCGGCAAAATCCCTCGGTGCGAAAGTCTGGATCTGTGACATCGCGCCGAAGAAGCTGGAGTACGCCATGAATTTCGGCCTGGACGGCATGATTCTCAACGACAGCCCGGAGAATTTCGACAAAGCTTGGAAGGAGATCACCTCCGGAAACGGCTTCGACGTGACTGTGGAATGCGTCGGTCTCCCTTCCACGCTGCAGAACTGCCTGGATGCCGCCTGTTTCGGCGGTCGGGTCTCCGTGGTTGGCATCGGGAAACACAATATCGACCTGGACTTCACGGTCATCCAGAAAAAGGAACTGAACATCTTCGGTTCACGCAACGCGCTGACCCGGGATTTCATCGAATTGATCGATACCGTCAGAAGCCGGGACCTGAAGCTTGACAGCATCGTAACCAACATCTATCCTTTCAGCAAGGCCGCTCAGGCCTTTGAGGATTTTCATCAAAACGCCGGCAGCATGCTGAAAGTCATGATCGATTTCCGGGATTTCACCGCTCCTTATTGAAGGGCTGGCTGATGGCTGTTCGAATGGAGGCATAGTCCTGGGGTCCTTTCCTTTGTATCGTTGAGCAGAAATCGGGCAGTAAAGTTCGAAAACGGAGTAAAATACGTATAAATATTGTCTAAAGTAAACGGCATCACTACATATAGTAGAAAACACATTTCCATTATCGAGTGGGAATAAATTTTCGACCGCCTGTGGCGGAAATTTCGATAAATTTATTCTCAGACTTTATGAAGTGAGCTGCCCTGTGGACGGTCACGACTATAAAGTTTGCGGATAATGATTGCCAAAAACCAGGAGCCTCTTATTTTTCAACGGGCTCCGGGTTTTCATTTACCCAAAGGTTAGCTCAAACTCCGAACCGCTATATCCGCTGCCCGTCTCAGCTCCCGCTGTACGCAGCGTTCCCTTTCCTCTGACAGGGCGTTCAGGCATTTTCAGATAATTCGGTCTGAACACGCTTCCGGAATTTGTCCGGCGTAATCCCATACATTTCCCTAAAGCTGCGGATAGGTAAAGTCGTAATCCTCGCATAACAAGCTCAGCATGTCCACGAGCGCGCTGTAATAGAGATCCGGTTCGTTCGTTTCAAGATAAGCACTGATCCTGTCCGCGTTGATCGTATTTGACATGAACCGCGCCCCATGTTTTCATAGTGCCGGAACATGATCCTGATGACCATTTCGTTGATGACCGCGCCGAACGCGATAATCAACACCAAGCCAAAGATCGCGATGCTGAGCAGGTGCTTCTTGAGCAGTTTGCTTTTCATTTCAGGTATTTCCCTCCGCTATCAACCATTACCAATACGAATCCGCGACCTTCAGTTCCACCTCGCCCTGCCACGAATCCGCGTCCGGGAAGGTGGCCGTCTGCCCGTCCCAGTCCATTCGCGCCCAGTCCAGGAACATCGGGCGCATGAACATATCGTAGATCACATACTCGATATAGTACGTGCCCGCGGGCAGCGGTTCGTTCGTCACCTCCAGTGTCCGGTACATCTTCAGCGTCTGACCCTTGAACCAGTCGTTGCTGGAATCATACGCTCCGTTGAAGATCGAATAAACCGGCGCGAAGGTCTGACCGGCCAGCTGTGCCAGCGAGCGCACGTTGCGGTTGAACATGCCCGTGTTGGAATCGTAACCGTCCCAGAGTCCATAGACGGTATACTGATTCTCGTACTCGTTGTAG
>Ga0247610_10006220_pt1 | contig 12459 bp, 1 predicted proteins | sample 174DNAGHGhighgp2_FD_193483 | JGI IMG/M metagenome (GOLD analysis project Ga0247610, IMG submission 193483) | Sheep rumen microbial communities from Palmerston North, Manawatu-Wanganui, New Zealand - 1742 DNA GHGhigh gp2 | ecosystem: Host-associated > Mammals > Digestive system > Stomach > Rumen ...
GCAGGCAATTGAAGCGCAAACTTTTAAACAAACTAATAATTTAGAAGAAGTAGTGCGTAATGAAAATGGCACGTATTCTGGTAATCTTTTAGTCGATAAAAAATATAACGTTACTGTTACAAGCACTTTAAATGAAGATGGTATACAAGGCGAACCAACTTATTCTATAAATGGTGAAGGTAATTATACAAGAGAAGAAGCATTAGAGAAACTTTATGAAAAGAGCGGATACGATAGTAAACAGGATTGGATTTTAAATTCTAATGTCGTTGCTCAATTCAATATGACGATTTCTGAAATAAAAGCTACTTTAGGTGAAGATACAAATCTTGGTGATTTAACTGATGATTTATTATCTCAATTGGGAATTGATGTTAGTTTAGTTAACGCTGTTGAAGCAGGCATTGAAAGAGCTTTTTCTGGAAATTCTATTGGTAACGCTCTTATTACAGCAATTACTACTGCTTTATCACGAGTTAGCTTTGACGGTCAAAATTTCACTATTTCTGATATTCCTGTAACAGCAGAAAAAATAACTGTTGATACTTCTAAAGCAACACCTGTTTTTGGTCCAATTATTAAAGAAACTGGTGATAAAGCAAAAGCTTGGGTTGAATCTAAACAGTCATCTTTAAATATTCCAAATCTAAATGCTAAAGTTGATAAAGTAACTTACTCTGCTCCAACAACGATTGATTCTAAAGCTATAGTCGCTTCTGCTAAAGTTACTGGCCAAGATATAAATGCTGGTTTAGTTGAAGGTATGAGCGACACTACAGAAGTTAGAAAAAAGGCATTAGAAATTGGTAGTGCTGTAACTAATGCAATTAATGTTGCTGCGGGTACTCATTCTCCGTCTACAATAACAACTCAAACTGGTAAAAATTTAGTTCGAGGCTTAATTGATGGATTGAGCGATGGAGAGGCGACAAACGAAGCTGTTTCAAAAGCTACTTCTCTCGCGCAACAGGTCATAGATGCGATTCAAAAATATTTTAACGAGCATCCTCTATCTTTAAGCGCGGGATTAAATACTCCAGAAACTCCTACTCCTAAAAAGCAATCGTCTACGTCTGCTCCAGCACCTGCTGCACCGCAAACTATCGCGCCAGTAGTTGATTTGTCTGGTATAACGGCGTTACAAAATGCTATTGCCGCGCTTTCTGCCGCGGGGACAGCCGCTGCTGCAGAACTCGGACAAATGAATGCTAATTTAATTAATAGCACAGTAAAGGCTACTAATTTTGAAGATGCATTGAGTAAAATTAGTGATAATGGTAAAATTAAAGCAGAAGAATTTGAAAAAGCTTTGAGTGCAATTGGAGACAACGGCAAAATACAAGCTGAAGATTTTGAAAAGGCTTTAAGTGCCATTGAAGATAATGGTAAAAATAAGGCCAACGAATTTCAAAAAGCATTAAGTGAAATAAGCGATAATGGTAAGAAAAAAGCAGATGACTTCGCCGCGGCATTAGCTGCTATTAAACAAGACGGTGTTAATAATGCTAATAACTTTAAGAATGCTGTGAACGCTGTGCAATCAAGTGGCGCAACTAATGCTTCTAATTTCAAAGATGCAGTAAATAACACTGGTTCTACAGGAGCTTCAAACGCAAGTTCTTATAAAGAGGCTGTAAATGATACTGGTTCCAGTGGCGCGAATAATGCTTCTGCTTATAGGTATGCAGTTAATGGGACTACCGAAGATGGCGCGAGACATGCTAATGCTTTTAAAAACGCAATAAATAATATTGGCGGCACAGTTTCTTTAGGTGTTAATATTTCAGTTAATGTTTCTGGCGGCGCTGGTGCGAAAGGAAGTCTAGGGGCATGGCATTCTCCTTATGAAAATGGACATACTTCTGGAATGACATTATATACTTCTACTAAAAGAGCTTATGCAAGCGGAAAAACTCTCATGGGAGAACTTGGCCCCGAATTGGTAGTTTCTCATGGACGTTATTTCCTTGTTGGACAGAATGGCCCAGAAATGGTTGATCTCGATGAAGATGCTATTGTATTTAATCATTTACAAACTCAAAAACTAATACAACAGGGTAAAATTAATACTCATGGAAGTCCAGTAACTAATGAAAGAAAAGCTACTTCAATGGCTACCGGTAACTTTGATGGCCCCGCGATGGCAAGTGCATCTGAAGTTCTTGCAATATTAAAACAATTACGTGAAATGTGGCGTTCTTTACTTAAAGCAAGTATGCGCGATATTGGCATTTCTGCAGGAAAAGAAAAAGATAAAGATAGTAAAACTGGAAAAGATACTACTGAAACTATTAAAGATGACACTGAAACTACAGAAAAATATGTTGATGGTATCGAAAGTAAAGTTGAACGTTGGTATAACTGGTTACAAGCCATTGAAGAAACACAATATGAGATTAATAAATTAACTAAAGAATACACTTTAATGGAAAAACAAGGTCTCTCTGTCGAAAAACAACTTGCTAATCTTTCTCAACAATATGAAAAAAGGCGAGAAAGTGCTGAAATTCGTCAGCAATTGGCTAAAGAACAAACTGCATATCGTACTGATTATATTAATGAAGCAAATGAAGGCTTCATGTCTGCATTTTATCAAGCAGATCCGACGACAGGACAAGTTTATTTAGCCAATGATGATGCTTTTCAAACATTTTTAAAGAAGCAAAAAGCTAAGGGAATGGACGCCGGCGCGCTTGGCAGTACATTGGCTGACAACGGCTTTGTTGCCAAAGGAAGATCTGTTAAACGTGAGCTCACAAATAATGAGAAAGAGCGTTTAGCAGATGAAGAAGTAAAGCAACAGAGAACAAGTGTAACTGGAATATTAAGTCCATATTACGAATATGATAAAGAGACTGGCTTATATAACTTAAAAGATGAGAAAAAAGCTAGAGAAGCTGTAAAACAATCTCATTCTAATGATACAAAAGATGTTGTTTTGACTCGAGATATTAGAACTGGCGCGGACCTAATGGCTGAATTAAATGCTACTGATGCTGCTGGTAATTTACTGCATAGTGCCGCAGATCAATTAGCTATTATAAAAGCAATGGGTCTTTGGTCCCAAGACTTAGAGGCTAATATAGATAAATCGGCTGATGATTGGGAAGCTCAAGTAGTACAAAGATTTTTTGATAAAGCTGATGAAGATAAAACTGAAATAGAATCATTAACTGAATCTATTAGAGAACAAGAGCAAGCTGCGTTAGACGATGAAATTGCTATGCAAGAGATTAATGAAAAAATTAGAGAAGCAGTAAAACCTGTAACAACAGTTACTAAAGAATTAGAAAAATGGTATAACGAAACAAAACGAATTCAAAAAGTTCAAGAGCAAATTAATAAATTAATTAAAGAAATGACTCTCTTGCAGAATGATCAGAAAATTAATGGCGCGGATATTTATAACAATTTAATGGCACAAGCTGATGCAACAAAGCATCAAATAGCATTAAATGAAGATTTGGCCGATAAAAGGCGACAAGAAAATGAAGAATTAATAGAAAAAAATAAAAATTTACCTATTTCAATAGATGAAAAAACAGGATTAGCTACCTTTTCTGAAAAGAAAATTGGGGCTGTTAATGGTCAAACAAGTGTACAAACTTCTTATTTGGAAAGTAAGAAAAACGAACAAGGTTATTTTATAGATGTTAATGGCAATTATGTTGATAATAAAGGTGTTTTAAGAAATAGCGCGGGAGATCAAATAGAAGGTAACTTTGGAAAACAAGCTGTAGTAGAAGTGCAAGGTATTGAGTATGATTTTGCAAATAAAACTCTGCCAGAATTAATTGAAGATTTAAATGAAACAGATGAATATGGCAATGCAAAATTTAATGATCAACAGAAATATCAGATACTTGAAGCTGCTGGTTACGGCGATTACATGCGCTATGATGAAACAGGAAACGAAATTTACAATGGCACGGGTGAAATGACAAAAGATCAAATGACCCAGGCCGTCAATGCTGGTGTTTCACGTTTACAAAATGTTGTTGACAAAATTAATGAAAATAATGATGCAATTGCGCAATCAGAATTAGATAATTTAGATTTATTAGCAAAATTAAATGAAATAGAGCAGCAATTAATTGATAATCAGATTAATGTTGAAAAAATGGTTAAAGATGCTATTGTGCAGGAACATCAAGACGCAATAGATGCTAAAAAAGATTTTAGAGATGCTTTAGAAAAAGCTTCTCAAAATACAATTGATGGATTGAATGAGAGCTTAAATGCTGAAAGATCAATGTATGAGAGAAGTGAAAATGAGAGTGAACTAGCTTCATTGCAACGTCAACTAGCTGTTGCGCAAATGTCTGGCGGCTCAATGTCTGAAATTCAAGGGTTGCAAGAACAAATTGCGGCAAAGCAGCAAGAAATGTATTTCACAGAGCGAGAAGATTTGATAAATAAGCTTGATCAATCTATGCAGAAACAAATTGAAGATCTTGATGCTCAAATTGGAATAATGGAAGCAACTTTGCAATTTCAACTTGAAAATGGATTACTTTGGGGACAAGTTAATGAAATATTAAGTCAGACGCCAGAGGCAATCATTAATTATCTTATTACTCAAAATCCAGAATTTAGACAAGCAAGTGATGCAGATAGAAGTCAACAACTTAAACAAATAGGCGATGATGTTACTTTCTTTAAAGCACAACAAGATAGTATCGCGAAAGCTTTTACATCACCAATCACAGGAGAGAAAGAAACTGATTTAAGTGATATTGATGAATCAATTGATGATACTAAACGTGCAATTGATAAAATTAAGGATATAGTAGGTGGTTTAGAAACTGAAGGAAAAGATGAACCAGAAGTTCCTGAAGAACAGGGAACATCTTCAATATCAGAAACAGGATTCCCAGGAGTAGACATTAATCAAGAAATAGAAATTCCTAAAGATTGGGAAGTTTTTGAACAATTAGAACTTCCCTCGGACGCAGGAACTGCTCGGACGTCAGAGAGTGAGGTTCCTTTTGAGTTTGATACTACTACTGGCTTACCAAACTATGATGATTCTTATATATTTAGTAGGGATCTTACAATTACTCTAACTCCTGAATTAGTGCAAGATGATACTTTATTAGATTGGACAAAATATTATGAAGAACATCCTCAAGAACCTTCTACTACTCAAGAAGCTCCGCAACCTAAAACTGAAACGAAAACTCAAGAAGACATACCACCTTCAGTTTCGAGTGCTCTTGATAGAATTCCTCCCGAAGTAGTTGAAAGAATGCGCCGAAGATTACACCAAAGATTAGGCTTTGATAAAGGTGGCGATATTGATTTCACCGGTCCGGCTTGGGTTGATGGTACGAAAAATGAGCCAGAGCATATTTTTAATTTCCAACAAATGAACAAATTGCGAGAGCATTTATTAAATGGAGTGGATGTTACTCATCAAGCAGTCAATGGTCTTTCAAATATAATACAACAATTTCCAAATACTAATACTTATAATAATATCGCCAGTGATAGTAATGAAGGCATTAGTATTGAAAAATTAGAATTCCATATGGAAGTAAAAGAAATCGCAAATGATTATGATGCTCGTAGAGCTGGAGAGCAGGCTATGGAAGAAATAGTACGTGTTGCGCGAAAGAGCGGCACTCGTAGCTTATCAAGGAGGTAAAGGAGAGAATGGCAAACACATTAATAGGTAAAGAAACAGCTAATGAAGAATTGCCAACTACACAAGTATACAAAGCAACACACGATGGGGCAGGCAATCGCCTGTCCTATCGTCATCGTTCTTTTATTAGTTTTTCTTATGGGGAGAAGATTATTGAAGATTTTGGTCTAATAGCTTGTACAGATGGTGATAGACTAAATAGAAATCTGTATGCAGATTTTGATGATATAACAGAAACACACGAAACACTTGATGGACAAGTTTATTGGGGTTCTCATTTTACATCAAATAAGTTAGATTTAACTTTAACTACGGATGGGATCACCGCAAAACAATTAGATGATTTTAAACAATGGTTCATACCTAATAAAAATAGAGAATTAATTTTAATGGAACATCCTAATCGCGCGATAATGGCAAGAGTTGCGGTTCCACCAAAGTTTTCGATGCTACCTTTTTCTACTATTTCAAAAATAAAAATTGCAGGAGTAGATTATGATACAGAAGTTACTTTATTTAAAGGAAATATTTCTTTATCTTTTGTGATGGATGAACCATATTGGTATGCAAAAAATAATTTAATTGGTCCTGTAATGCAAAAAAGTGGAGCAAATGATATTATTAATTTAGAAGATGACCCTTATAAAATAAGAAAAATGTTAATAGAAGAATATAAAAAAAAGGAGAAAGGTTTATACGTACAATATGTTCAAAAAAACGTAACTATGACAGGAATGTATAAATTTGAAAAAATGACTATTAAAGATGGGGGACGATGGTGGTTAATAGAATGTGAAGACTATGAAGGAGGGAAAAAAACTTTTGTGTATCCCAGCAGAGAAGATAAGCAAAAAAATTCTGCAAAAATTATTTCTTTATTTGGAGCTTCATATACTTTAACTACAGAAACAGAAAATAACACACTTTCTACTGTAGAACAAGACGCGGCAAAAGACATAGCTAAAATTATTTTGGAAGATAATATTCCTCACTTAATGATGATACAAGATCAAGTTTTGTTAGGAGGGAATAGTATTGGAGCTGGAAATGTAGAAAGTCGAGTATTTAATAATAGTTCAGAAACTGTAAATGGACTTGCTCCAAATACCGGCGCGCGCGTTCAATATTATGGTTATGTAGCTTTTGAGGAGGTAGAGTGGTCAGGAAATTTACAATTAGATTCGACTCATTCGCTATATTTATTTTATTCTGGAACTGCGCCATCTAAACCAACTTTGGAATTTACTTTTACTCCAACTTTTGAAAATAATTATATAAGTTTACCGCGAAATCAGTATTCTGATCCGGCAAATATAAAAAAGGGAAGATATAATTTTATTTCTTTTGATGACCATAGGTTCTATTTTACTACTCCAAGTTTGATTACTGGATATAATCAAGCAGTTTATATTGTTAAAGAATATAAAAATGGTCAATCAGTTGAAGAATTAATAATGCTTATTAAAGAGAATATTAATGAATATTATGCACGAGCTTGGGCTATAGCATGTATAAAATCTTTAGAAGCAGTAACAGTTAATAATAGTTTTAAAACAAATTTTATAAAACGTATGAAATTTTTACTATGCGATGAAAATGGAATAACTCCTAATCCGATTACCTGTTTTTTTGATTCTAAACATGGAACAGCGACAGTTACATATTCTGGTATTCGAAAAGCTAATAATACATTAGTTTTTAAACAAGTTGAAAATAAAACTGTAGTTAGTAATTGTTCAATTGTTCCTGAAGTGCAAAATGCCGGAGATATGGTCAAGTCTGATTACCTAATAATAGAAGGAAGGTGTTATCCAAGTTTTAGTGGATATATTTCAAGTGATGAATGTCATGTAATTAAAACAAATTTTGATTCTGAACATCCATTAACTAATGTGGTATTAACTTTCCAAAATATGTATTATTAAGAGTTAAAGGAGTTGTTGTTATGGAGCATTTAAGGAGCTATGAAATTTCTATCTGGACACTTCAAGACAGTTTTATTACTGTCTTGAAGCCTTCTAATTTAGAGTTTAAAGGACAAATTGTTGATCCAATTATGTCTATTAAGGATGATGGTGATAATAGGTTATCATTTAAAATTCCTATGTACATTTTAAATGATTCTGGCGATTTTGAAGAAAATCCAATTTGGTATAATACCATCAATGGAACAATTATTGCAAATTTAAGAAAAACGAAAGTCATTTTTAATAAAAACACTTCAGAAGAAGAAGTGTTTGAATTTGTTATTATTAATGTGAAAGAACGGCATGAAGGATATAAAAAATATTGCGAAGTTGAGTGTGAAGGTTTGGCTTTTCATGAGTTGGGTAAGCAAGGGTATAAAATTACTTTAGAAGGTTATGATGAAATTGAAATAAAGCAAAAAAAATATTTTGAAACAAAAAAAGATAATGAAGATAGTGAAGAAATTTTAAATAAAGATTATCCCAAACCTACAATAAATTATTGGGCCGATAGGGTTTTTGAAGGAACAAATTGGACTTATAGCATACAAATGGATTGGAGTATGCATGATGGTATTACTCATCAAATAGTTACTAAAGAATATGATATTCCCGCGTTATCTATTGAGGAATTTGATAGTGATCTCTATTCTTCATATTCTGAAGAAGATCGAAGACTTTTTAATGATTATCGAGAAAATGATTGTTATTTACGTCGCAGAGATCGAGTTTATGAGGATGAATATGTTTCTGCTTGGGAAGAAAAAGACGGTATATTAGTTCCTTCTTCTATCACAGAAGAAAAAGAAAAATATCGTCCTATTAATGCAAAAGAAAGTAATAGATATAATTTAAGTCAAACAATAGCTGAAGTATTCCAAGTTCATTGTCGATATAAGTATTATTATGACGATAATTATCATATTATAGGAAGAGAAGCAATATTTTATAATAATTTTCTAAAAGAGTCTCAAGGAGTTATTGATTTAACTTATAAATATAATACAGAGCATTTAACTCGCATTATGGACAGTACTGACACGATTAATAAAATGTTTGTGCGACCGTTAATTGATGGAGATATGCCAACCGGGAAAACTACTATTAGTGATGCTGAATGCAATAAAAGTTTAGAAGATTATATTTTTAATTTTGATTATATGCTTGGAATAGGAACTATTACACAAGAGCAATATGATGAAATTGAACCTTATTATTTAAAAATGCGTAATTTTAATAAAGAATTACTTCAAATAAACGAAGAACTAATTAGTTATGAAGAAGAAAAAATTAAGCAAGAAGCAAGAAAAAAAACTGCTGAAGATGCTTTAGCAAGTGACAAAGAAGCGGTAAAAAATAATTCATTATTAGCTCAAAATATTGGGAATGAAGACGGAACAATTTCTATTGACGCTAATAATCCTCAAATCCTATATTTAATACCTAATGAAGATAAAACAAAATATTATTGCATTTTTAAAACGCAGGGTATTATAAAAGAAAGTTTAAAAATGTATTGGAATTATAATAGTCTGGGGTCTAGCGCCACAGAAAGATTAAATGATGAAAACGATCTTGTAAAAGATTATAAACTTGTTACAGATGATTCTAATAATTTAATTCAAGCGACAAATATAACAAAGCCAGAAGATAAAAATATAATATACGCTGTATATGATTATAATCCTAATACATATTATACTAATATAATACAAACGTTTCAGAATAGGGTTGCTCAAGATAACGCAATTATTAACGATGCCAAGACGCTTTTGGGCAAAGAAAATGATACTACTGGTCCCGGAATTTATGGTACAATTAAAGATTTAGAAACTCGTAGAGATACGATAATAGAAAAAAAACAAAAAGCAATTAATGATTTTGAACGTATGATGGGACCAGCCCTTCGTGAAGGACAATGGCAACCAGAAGATGAGTACGCAGGTTACGGTGAAGTTTACGAAGAGAAGATAGGATATGGCGGGACTAAAGGTTTGCTGTCATTAATATGGGATACTAAATTATTCGATGATGAACAAGATTGTTTCTTCCATTATGGAGCTTTATATGAAAAACGTTATTACCCTTGTATCAAAGTAACAGGTACTATGTTCAATAGAATTGGGCAAGAAGACTTTTTAAAAGAAACAATTTTTGTTTATAAAAACGCCACAGTTGGAACTGCTGAATCGACTACGGAATATATGTCTATTGGGTCTAAAATGGTTTTTGGTTTTTTGAAAAATAGTAGTGATCAAATTATTCCTGTTTTAATGTTACTTGGCGCTGAGAATATAAGTGATGCAGAACAATTAAATCTTTTAAAACAAGGATATATTACTAAACTAAAAAGTAATGGAGAACCAGATTCCGACTCTAAATATGATTTAAATGCACCTGACGCGTGGGTGATAGCTCCTGATCAAATGACAGCTACGAATGTAATTTTTGAAGCAGTCTACCCACGCTTTATAATCAATTCATTAAAAGTAAAAAGTCCTGAAACAGAAATTAGTATAAAACGAGGGAAAACATTATTAGTTAATTATGAAGATTATTATATTTTGCCTCGTGTTAATTGTTATACAGTAACTTTAAAACCAAAAGCTTTTCTTGAATCAACAAAAACTAATAAATTTAATGCCAAATTTAACTTTTATTATATGTTATCTACCGCAGCATTAGCTGTTTATTTAGATGCGGTTCAAGTATTAAAAGAAAATTCTTTCCCTAAAGTTTCTTATGAAATAGACGTAATGTCTGTTAATAAAGATTTTATTTATAATTCTTACAAGCGTTTAGGACAGATAGCTCACATAAATGATTATGAGTTTAAGTTTGAAAATACTTTAGGCTATATTTCTGAAATCAGTTTAGATTTAGACAAACCTTGGCAAGATAAAGTCGTAATTAAAAATTATAAAACTAAATTTGAAGATTTATTTTCAAGTATTGTCGCGCAATCAGAGCAGATGAAAAAGAATTCTGCAACGATAGGTTTAGCCGCGAGTGCTTTTAATGCAGACGGGACTCTGACTGGAAAAACAATTGGGAAAACAGCCGTAAGGGCAATTTCTTCACAAACTACGACAATTCAACCAATAGTCTCTCCCGCGGTTGAATATGCAAAGTACGAATCTTTTGTTAGGTCTCAATTAACACAATCTTGGCAAGAGGCGGGAGAAGTGCTTGCCGCGGCGCAAGATTCTGTTGATGCTGTCAATAATTTAAATATTAAAAATGCAGATATTTTGGCGACTTTTAAAACTAATATTGGGAAAAATTTGACTCCAACAAGTTTCATAGATGATAATGCTACTTCCAAACAACGTTATAATAAAATATTAAAAAGAACTTCTCCAAATTTTAAAGTTGGAGATATTTGGGAACATGATGGCTCTACATATATGGCAACAGAGAATAGTAGCCAGGTGTCTTATACATCTAAAGAGAATCCTTTAACGAGTTTAAAAGGATGGTCCCGCGTTCAAGATGGACGTTTGGCAGCGATTACTGGTGAATCATTAAATGTAGATGCTGCAGCAGGAGCTATTGAAATTAAAGCGCGACAAACATTAAGTTTATTATGTAACGGTTCAATTGATATAAGTGGTAAGGATGTTTTAATAAATGGTAATCAAACTGTTCAGATTGGTGGGCCAGATGTTAAAATTTATTCAGTATATAAAAAAGATAATCCTAATGAAATTGATACAAAAAAAGGCATTCATATTTATTCTACTTTATATAGCCCGACTGAACCAGGAACTTCCGCAGTTGAGATTACTGGTGAAGGTGTTACTATTGGGTCTGCGGGGAAAATTGATATTTGTTCTGGGCAAGGCGGAATTGAGATTTTTACTTCAGATAATAAAAATGTTTCTGCGATTAGAATTAATAAGAATGATGGAATTTATTTGGGGACGAATAAATCAATTAAATTGTATGCTGCTAAAAATGGTATTCCCGCAGATGGCACCGGAGCTTCAATGGAAATTAATTCAAAAAGAATTTTATTTGGAGTTTCTGATGATAGTCAAGGTACAGCAGTTAAAATGACCAAAAAATATCTTGTTTTCGGAGCAGGTGATGTTGTAAATAATACTAGTGATGATGATGAGCCGGGTATAGGAGATGATGGAAATAACGCTGCGGCAGGAGTAAAAATTACTAAAAATGCTATTAAAATGGCAGTGGGTGATGGTAATGAGCGCTCTTATTTTAATTTAACAGATAATAAAATAACTATTGCTCAAAATAATCATGATACTAATGGTTCAATAATTCGAATGGGGAAAAATGGTATTATTATTGGAACAGCAACGGATAAGATAATAGAAAAAGATGGCATACTTAAAAAAGCCAGTGATGAATATAAAGGTGCTCGTTTTCAGGTTTATGCCCCCAACTTTGTAGTAGATGCTGATGGCCATTTGTTTGCTTATGAGGCAAATATTGCCGGCGCAATTAAAGCTACGAGTTTTGAATTGGGCGACAAAGTAGAAATTATACAAGGTAGTAATAAATATGATTTAAATACTTTACAAGAAAATATAAATCAAACAATGGCTGTTTCTGGAGAGGTTTCCTATGCGAAGAGTAATTCTGGTAAAAAAACTGACAAGGGGGAACTTCCCGGAGATATAAAAGAAGAAATAGCTTGGAGTAATGATCCTGTTGAAACTGATGATGCTAAGCCCTACTTATGGACAAGAACAGTTATTACTTATGCAAGTGGAGGTAGGTCTACAAGTTATTCTATATCTTATAAAGGAAAAGATGGCGAAGCTGCCGTACAAGGGAAACCCGGAAAATATGTTACAAAAATTACTCCACTGTATAGAA
>Ga0247610_10006221_pt1 | contig 12458 bp, 15 predicted proteins | sample 174DNAGHGhighgp2_FD_193483 | JGI IMG/M metagenome (GOLD analysis project Ga0247610, IMG submission 193483) | Sheep rumen microbial communities from Palmerston North, Manawatu-Wanganui, New Zealand - 1742 DNA GHGhigh gp2 | ecosystem: Host-associated > Mammals > Digestive system > Stomach > Rumen...
AGAGCCGGATGAACAAAATCATCCGGCTTTTTCATGTCTTCTTTTATCCGTTAGCTTCTTCGTCAGGAGGAACTTTTTCCTGCTTCACCTCCGGCAGGCCGCCCAGGCTTGTCAGGATACTCAGGACAAAGGCCACGCCACTCACAGAGAGTGCACGGAGCCACTGCACCTCCTCCACTGCTGCCCCAACAGCAATGCACCCAGCGAACGTCTGGGCAAACGTCCTCACCGCCCGGATCAGTGCTGCAACCGCCCATTCTTTCCAGTCCCATTTCATGCTCTGTTCCTCCTTTTCATCCTTCCTGTTGTTCCGGTAAATTTGTAAACTTCTGATACAGATCATTCATCACGCTGTTCGGCCCAAGCGTTTCGTACTGTGTATACATGTTCAGCATGTTCTGCCGGTCATCGTAGTCAGCCCAGCCCTTGTCGATATAGTGCCGGAATCCCTGCAGCAGACGATCGCGCAGCAGGGCCTGCACTCCGAGCATGGTTGCTTTGTTCTGGCTCTCCAGGGCCTCTGTCTTTTTCTTGATCTCATCCTGTTCCCGTTTCTGCTTTATGCGCTCCTCATCCAGGCGCCTGTCCCTCGCGGCGTCGTGCCGTTTAATCGCCCTCTGGATGAAAAACGATATCGTTCCCCCAATGATCGTCGAGCATCCCAGCATTGTCAGTATCTCAGCAAGCCCCATTGGTATCACTCCTCCTCTGTCATCGTCGCGCCTGGATAATTATTCAGCATCGCCTGTGCCTGTGTTTTGTCCAGGCCGGTGATGGTCACCCGGTAGGTTTTGGCCTTCGATGGCGTGCTTTCCAGCATCTGCCACGTCTTCGGCCCGATCACGCCGTCCACGGTCAGCCCCCAGTCCTGCTGAAACAGCCTCACCGCCGCCTGTGTCTCCGCGCCGAATGATCCGTCAGCGCCATACTTCGGCAGCCGGTACCCGCGGTTTAGAAGCATCGTCTGCGCCAGCGTGACATATTCGCCCCGGTCGCCCTTCCGGATGGTTGGCTTTCCCGCCGGTTCCGGATCAGGCACAGGCGCCGGATCTGGATCCTTGCCGCCCGGGATGTAGTTCACCCCGTTCAGCTCTCCCCAGTGACTCCATTTGCTCGCGGTCACTGCGCTGGTGATCACGCCTTCCTTCGTGCCGGCGGCCTCAATCACGGTCCCGCCGCCGACGTACAGCCCGACGTGGGAATAATTCTGCTTCTTTTTATTCCACACGAACACAGCCGTTCCCGGCAGCAGCTGCAGCCCGTCTGTCCGCTGGCCCTTAGACAAAGTCCCATGTGAGGAGCAATACTTGTTATACATAGTATTACTTCCGTGATAAATGGATCCTCCATAGGCCTTGAACGCCCAAACAAAAAGGCCGCTGCAGTCAGCGACCTTATGCCCGATCCATTTCTTCCCGTACTTCCGGCCCTGTTCCCGGTTCGCGTCCGTGGTTTTCTCCAGGGCTGCCTGCCGGGCCGCCGTCCACATGACCCCGGATGTCCCCCAGATGTAGCCCCATTTCTCCTCCAGCGCCTCCCGGAACTTCCCGATCAGCTGCTCCGTAGTGATCATTTCCATCGCCTCCCGTCATCGTTCCATGTTATAATGGCCATCGCCACTACGCACAACATCAGCGCCCCAATCAGGATGATCCATACCATGGCAATTCCTCCGTTTGCTATTTATTTAGCAATTACCACTTTTGTTGTGACTTGATCTCCGTTTTGTTGTATAATAAAGAAAAGAGCGACAGCGGCTGGTCCCCGCTTTCGCTCCGGCGGAAGATGTGGTTACGGCACACCCTCCGGAGGTTGATTTTATCACATCCTTTCGCCAACTACAAGAAAGGATGTGTTTTTTATGGCTGAAAAAGACAAGACTCTCCTCCTGCAGGACATCTCCGAAACCCTGCGTCCCCGTATGTTCGTCAATCAGTATGAGGAGGCCACGCAGGAGATCCAGGAAAAGCTGGATTCCTACTCCGTGGAGCATATCGGCGCGGATCAGCCCGAATCCTGCGACCTGCTGGACGCCTTCATCGATGGCAAGCGTGCCGCAGGCCGTGGTGAAAGCACCCTCACCCGTTACCGCTACGTCATTGAGACATTTCTTCGCGCGGAGAACGTCACCACCCGTCAGGTCACTGCCGAGCACGTCAGGCATTGGTTTTCTCAGGAGCTTGCGCGCGGCGTCCGGGACAGCACCGTGCGCGGCTATCGTGAGGTACTCTGGTCGTATTTCTCCTGGCTTGCAGACAATCGCCTGATCTCTAGCAATCCGATCCGCGCCGTGGAGCAGATCCGCTGCGAGGAACGTGACCGTCCGGCATTCTCGTCCGGAGATCTGGACATCCTGCGCCGCCACTGCGTCAGCATCCGGAATTTGGCGATCGTTTATTTTCTCCTCTCCACCGGCTGCCGGGTCAGTGAAATGACCGCCCTGAACCGCGCCGATGTGGATCTGGAAGCCGGAGAGTGCGTTGTATACGGCAAAGGCCGCAAAGAGCGCACCGTCTACCTCACGGAGGAGGCCGCTCTGGTGCTCCGCGAATACCTCGCCACCCGCGAGGATGACAAGGAACCGCTGTTCATCGGTTATCAGGGCCGTCGGCTCCAGCCCGGCGGCGTCCGGGCCATGCTGAACGTCTTGTCCGAAAAGACCGGCGTCGCGGACATCCATCCGCACCGCTTCCGCCGCACGATGATTACCCAGATGCTGAATCGCGGCATGCCGATCCAGGAGGTGGCGATCCTCGCCGGTCATAGCGACGTAGACACGACGATGGGCTACTACGCTGCCAGCAAGGACCGCATCCGGAACTCTTTCCGCCTGCACTCCACATAACCGGAAACAGCGAACAAAGGGAATGTGCAAAAACCGCACATTCCCCTTTTTAATGGTGATAAGTTAGTCCGCGCTATCTGATTTAAAGTCTTTCTTTTGTGAATATTCAATATGTGCTAATCAACGTTTCAAGAAACGCTTCAAAGTGTGAAGAAAGAATTTTGTGACCTAATTCATTCGGATGCGTCCCATGCCCTTCGTCCTTTGAATAGCACAATTCTCTATAAGATGCTTCCCACGGACGCAAACTGGAACAATGATACAAATCAAGGCAAGGTATTCCATGATTTTTGCATATCTGAACGATTGCTTGACTATATAAATCCATATCGTTATTGGCAATAGATGGATTATATGCTTGCCACGGACAAGGAGTAACAATTCCAAGTTGAACCGTTGGTAAAACGGAATACAGATTTTCGATTGTTTTATTTATACAAGCGCAAAGTGTATTATCAGCAGGATGCTCTGGATCAAACTCATCTGCTGGTGTGCCAAGATTGCTAATATATAGCAAATCATTTCCGCTTCCAAAAATTGTTATAACATCCGCATCGGTTGAGACATTCAAAATGCGCTGATAAAATGCGAATCCTTCATCGTATGTCCGCTTGTATCCCGTGCCACTTTTTCCCATATTTACAACAGTTATACCCGTTGTATCAGCAATATACCCGTGATAATTCTTGTCTGTTCGCAGATTGCTTTCTGTTAAGCTGTCACCAAATGCAACCCATTTCAGATCTTTCCACTTCGGTTGTGACCCAATCGTTGCACCATATAATCCTGCAAGTTTTCCACCGGATGCACTTGTTCTGTAAAACAAGAAGGATTCCCTGTTATCCCATGAAGTCCCAAGTTTAATTGTAATCAGCAAATAGGCTCCGTTTTTGGGAATGGTTATAACTTTTGTATCATAGGTGTCAATCGCATTACCGTTCGGCAAGTTTTGGGCAAGGATATTTTTTACTGTATTTCCATCTTTGTCTTGAATAAGATACCCACCTGCCGAACTTGCGGAAAATGTTGGTTTTGAACCATGATAGCAGATAGTATATGATTCGCCGTTAAAAACAGGAATCTTTGCATAATAGCTTCCGTTGCTATTGTTTATTGCTCCTTCTGGTCCAATCCATTTGTCCGCTATAAGCATTGACGAATTATATAAATTACTGCTTGTGTCAGCAACATAAGTCCGTTCCGTAAATTCTGCACCTAATTGTCCACCGTTATCTATTCCCGCAAATGTTTTTTCTGTAACATCCATCCCATTTTGTAATTCTGTAATGGTTGTTGTTTCATATGCGGTAAATTTAGCAAGGATAATCGGTATATCTGCGTTTGTAAGAGAAGAAGCCGGGGCATAACACGCTCGAAGTCTATAATAATGATTTGCAGGAAGAATAAGTTCCTGTTTACCTTGATAGTTTAGTGTTCCAATTTCTCCCTCATAATTAGTACACGCCTGATCACTATATTGATGCCCGTAAACATACGCACCTGTCGCAAGGCTTTTTACAACACAATCTTTGTTTGCATAAAAAGCATTTGCAGTTTTTAACCGAATAAATGTACTTTGATTTTTGTCTGTGCCGTCTGTATTAATATTGCCAACAACCCAATTTGAACTATTCATAGCATCAAAAAGGGCACGTTCACCATGATATATTACAGAATCAAAAGCCCTATTTAAATCAGACACCTGGTCTCCCAAGTTAGACGCGACTTTCGTCGTATTGGCCCACGTAGTGCCAGCAGTATGACCATTCGGAAGAACATACAGAGCGCCGTCGTTAATGACGTTCTTTCCCGCCGGGTAATCTTTGCTCGCATCGAATGTCTCAGCTATAGCCAGATTGGCTGCGCTGGTCGCGGAAACCATCGCCTCATAGGTGGAGAGGATCTCCTGGTATGTCGGAACAGAGCTGGTCGGCGCCACAGCGCCTGTCGTGCCGGTGTTGCATACCATACCATCGATGATCCGCATGGTTCCGGTCACTCCTCCGCCGATCAGCTTGATCGCAAGGCAGAACTGGCCCTCCACGTTATAGCATGCCTGTGGCAGCGTAACGTAGGCCACATTCCCGCTGACAGTACCGTAGCTGGTCAGAGCGATGTTCGTGCCTTCAGCATTCTTGAAATACGCCTGACAGCTCACGCCAGACAGATCCACTTCGGAACCGTTCCGAAAGACACGGATGCCGAACCGGTTCGCGGAGTTGTCACCGGTCCCGATTGAGTGATTCAGGAAGTTCCTGTGAATCGCGCCGTTTGAAAGCTCAATGCTTACGATATCCTCTTTGTAGATTGCCATAGCCATAACCTCCCAGATTATTCTGATGCCTTCGGCTCATAGTTTTCCTGCACCCATTTCCGCAGGCTGTTATTCAGACTGGTGACTTTGCTGTTCGTGTATTTCTCCAGCTCATCCCTGGCCAAATCCACCGCCTTCGTCACGAAGCCGTCCCCGGCATCGTCCGTCAGCTTGTCCCCCGTCAGGGAATTGTTCATCACGTTGAATCCGGACACGGACCGGCCTCCGTACCAGTTCACATTGCTCATTTTCAGCCCCGTCACGCACTCCCGCACCGCGTCCCACTCCAGCTCCACAACCTCCATCGTGGCGCTCAGCCCGACGCGCTCATCAATCGCGATCACCTGATCGTACAGCACCACGTTCTCCAGGTCCTTCAGCTCCTGATACTCCGCCGTGTCTCCGATCATCTTGAAATCAATCGTGATCTCATGCTGGATCTGATCCGCCTTGTCCACGCTGTATCGTTCCCGCGCCTTCTTTCGCATTTCAGTCAGCAGCGCCTCTTCCGTCCAGTTCGTGCCGGTCTCCGTGCCGTCGTCCTTTCCGACCTGCCCCGGCACCTTCAGCCATTCCATATAGATTTCCGGATAATTGCTCATCAGGCTGCTGTCAATGTGCCACTCCGGCAGGAACAGATCGTCCCCGGCTTCATTCTTCGCCACCGGCACCACCTGCGTCACAAGCTCATCGCTGCTTTGCTCCCAGCTGACGCCCATGATGTTTTTCCCGTACCGCAGCCGGAAGCCCCGGTCAACTGCGGTCTTCCGCATCACGAACAGATCCCAGTTGTTCCGCTTCAGCATCGCGCCGAAGTGCGCCACAATCCCCTTGTCCGGATCCAGCAGCGCAAACATGGCATTTTTCCCTTTGATCTCCCCGGTATAGGTCCCGTCGGAATCGTTCACCAGATCCGTCGCCACGGTCCCTCTGTAGCCTTTCATGTATTCCTCTTCGATCTGGTAAAGCGCCATTGCCGCGGACCGCTGACTGATCTTCGCGTCCCTTACCATCACCCCGGCCAGATCATAGCTCACGTGCGTCGCGTACACCGTCACTGTGCCTTCCTTCGTGTCCGCCGTTGATGTCTTGATCCGGAAAGCCTGCGTTTCGATGCTCACCGGCTGGTTCTCCTCCGGCGTGATGTGTCGCACATAGCTCACCTGGCTGCTTTTGATGTATCCCTCCAGGCCGTATGTCGTACTCATCCGCAGCCATCCGCTGCCGGCGTCACGCACATAGTACAGTTTCGTCCCGCTTTTCAGGTTCGCCAGCACCGGACTCCCGGAAGTCTGCCTTGCGATCTTCGTCCACCAGCTGCAGTTCGGCGGCGGGAAGTTCTTGAGGTCGCTGTCCTCATCGTATTTGACGCATTGATAGTTTTTGTTGTTATATGTCACCTTGCTCCCCACGGAGTATGTGTTATCCGCGCTCCACGCGCTGTAATTGATGGTCGTTGGTTCGGTGGTTCCGGATCGCAGCGCCGCTTTCGTCGTGGTTTGGTACAGGTCAACGTCCATGCCTGTGTAGCTTGTGCTGATGGTCTCCTTCGGCACCGGAGCACGGATAATCGCCTCCGGTACCAGGTGCTCCCACTTCTTCGTCTGATCAATGGGATGGACCATCTGCAGACTGCACTCGCCTCCGGCCACATTCTTGATCGTGCAGCTGATCGGCGTCAGCATCACGTCGCCATGCCGCGTGAAGTTTGTGTTCCCCCGGTCATATAGCTCTATCACAGGAATCTCTCCCTCTTCGTGATCACCACGTCGCTCAGCGTGCTCGCCAGGAAATGATTCACGCCCTTCCCCAATACCGGGAAGTTTCCGTCAGCATTCTTCGTCAGCAGCTGTGTTTTCGATTCGTTCCACACTTCCATCGTTTCGCAGTCCACCCAGTAGATGCTCCCGCTGGTTGTGGCGTAAACCCGCAGCACGTTGTCCGCCGGCACATCATCCCCGGTAATGTTGAACTGGAATCCGGTGCTTGTCGCTTTGATCTTGAAAAGCGGCTTGCACCGCACGTCGCCGTTATTCCTGATAATCGTGCTGCCGCTGTAGGTGAAGGCCATCGTCTCCTCAATCAGCTTCTCTTTTAGCGGCTGACAATAAAACTGTACTTCCCCTTCCCAGTAGTCCAGATTCCGGCTGTGGCGGTTGAGTGTTATCGCGCCGATGATCCTCGCTTTCTGCCTCCGGTCCGGTTCCGCGCTGAATGTCACATATCCGGCGCCCCGCAGCCATCGGTAGATCTCCCGCACCCGGTATCCGCCCCGCACCGCGATGGATGCTGTCTGGATGTAGCTGTTATAGACATCATCGCCCTCCGTCACGGTCAGGTCTCCGCTCCGTCCCGGAATCTCGATGTGCTGCACCCGTTCTTCCGGCCGGATGATCGGCACCGCGCCCTGGGAGATAATCCCCATGGCCCGGCTGTCAATGCCGTTCCAGATAAAATAGCTCTGTTTACTCATGCTCATACCTCATCAGGATCCGCGCCCCCGCATCACGCGCCGGTTCGCTGCTGCCACCGCGCCCGCAAGTCCCTGCGCGTCCTGCCCGTTGTTCATGATCATCCGGTCTACGTACAGGTTGCTGCTGAAATTCCCTGCAGCTGCCCGTGCCGGCACAACCTGCTCGCCCTTGTGCAGCAGCGCCAGATAGTTGTCATAAGGCACATAGGGCAGGCCGTTTGCGTGCTGCATCATCTTAACCGATCCCACGCCGGAGCCTCCGCCGACCGACGGCCTGACAGCCCCAGGATTCGTAACCACCAGCTCCACCGGCACCTGCACCGTGCCGATGTCCGTGGAGATCTGCGCGCTTGCTCCGTCAGGAACTTCCGGCTCCACAGGCACTTCAACGGCATTGTCATTTCCAACCAACGCACCAAACAGCATCCCCATCGCTTTCTTCTGAGATGTTGCATCCGGCTGTATCTGATTCAGCACAGGCCTAAGTTCTTCAACTCTTTGCGCTGCTTGATCTCTTCTCGCATTTCCTTCTGTGTCCGCGATTCTCGCAACCATTGCAGTAGCCATTGCTGCAATTCCGCCTTTGAGTATGCCTGTCAGCAACGTAGGCATCTGCCCTGGCTGCCCGGTTGTCAGTATTGTTCCGTTTTCTCCGCTTCCTCCGCCTGAACCTGCGCTGCCTGATCCTCCGCCTTTCAGTCCTTTTACGCCATTGACCAGATTCAGAATGTCCAGCGCCCCGCCGGTCAACTTCAGCCCGGCCCATCCGGCCACAACGGCCTTCAGCGCGTTCACAAGCGTGTCCTTGTTCTGGACAATCCACTTCATCCCGTCCGTCAGGCTGGTAAAGACGCTTGTGAAATTGTTCACAAGATCCTTCGGATCCACCTTTCCCAGGTCCTCAAACAGGTCCCGCACGGTTTCGCCCATGGTCTGCAGCATCTTCTGGCCTTCATCGGTCTTCAGATACTCATTCAGATTGTGCAGAAGTTGGGAAATCGTATCCGCCGCTTCCGTAAATGCCGGCGCAATTGCTCCGATCACTTCGTTCTTCAGCGTTTCGAATCGCTGCTCAACCTCATGCACTTTGTCAGCCAGTGCACTCAGGTTGCTGATGGTTCCCTCGCCGTTCACGTCGGTGCTTTCTTTCAGCTCGTTATATCTATCCCTTCCCAACTCAAACATTGGGATCAGATCTTGCCAGCTCCGACCCAGCAGCGTCTGCGCGATGGCTTCCTGTTGCTCGCTGTCTCCCATGGCCATCAGCGCATCCCCGATATCCCAGAAGATATCCTCCCAATCCTTCGCCGTGCCGAGATCCATGCCTTGCATCCAGCGCGGTGTGCCGCCTTCCAACTCAAAGGCTTCCGTCCTGGAGATTCCGAGCTGCTCGAAGGCTTTCTGCACCTCCGCTGAATCGCTTACGAGGTTCTTCTTCAGCTTCTTCCAGCTCTTCAGCAGCTCATTCGGCGATGTTTCTCCCTGCGTCCTCGCCACCGCTGCGACCTTCTGATATTCCTCCACGGACATTTGGAACATGCTGGCCTGGGTCGCTATATCGTCGCCCCACTCCGCGCTCTGCATGATATTGTCCCAGATCGCTTCCCCAACCCGCACAGCGGCACGCCCGGCGTTCTCCAGTGCATCCGTGATGCTCTTGATCCCGCTGATCACCTGATCCAGGCTAAGCTTCTTCCCGATCTTTCCCACGCTGTCTGAAAGCTCGTTCGCACTGGATGCCGCCTGCTGCTGGCTCCCGTCCAGCGCGTTCAGCGCGGCCTGCGCCTCGTTCATGCCGGCCTGCGCGTTCATCATTGTGGCATACATCTTCTGGTATGCCGCATCAGTCGGCTTTATGCCGCCTTCTTCCATCTTTTTCAGCGCCTTCGCCGCCTGATCCGCGATGCTCTTCTGGACGTTCAGCTGAGACGTGAGGGTCTTTGTCTTGCTGGCCAGCTGCTGCTCCGCGTTTCCGGTCGCCTTGAAAGCAGCGTCCGCCGCCTTCATCTCCGCTTTCAGACCCTTTAAGACATTTTGCCCTTCAAGGATTCCTGCTCTGAATTGGTTCAGATCAGCGTTTATCTTTACGTTTGGACCCCCGGCCATTTTCTCACATCCTCAATCTCGCGTCGTATTCCATCCGGTAAAGGTATAGGGAAACCACTTCCCCCGGCCTTGCCCGGTCAATTTCCTTCCTGGTAAGTCCTGCAATCAGCCCGTAGGAAACCACCCGCAGGTAGGTCATTTCCCTTGCTGTTTTTTTGCGTTCTCTTCCTCCAGACCCTCATCCACCGGCCCGCTCTCTTCCTTTGTGGCTTCGATCTTGTTTCCCTCCGTGATCACCGCGATCACCGCGAAAGCATAGGCCAGCACAAGCCCCGGCTTCATCTTCCGCAGCACCCACTTGTCCGTTAGGTCTGCCTCCTGCCCGCTCTCCTCCAGTCCTGCATTCCCCAGGATTCGAATCAATTTCCCCAGCTTTTCCTGCCGTGCCGGATCTGTCCCGACGTCGAAATGCACGGCCTTGTCCTGCCCGGTCTCTTCGTCCACTTCCGTCCGCAGACCGAAAACCTGATCGTTCAGCTCATAGGCGGTGCATCCGATTTCTTTCTGAATTTCAACCAGTTCATACGTTGAGTAGTACAGCGGGATAACCCGTCCGCCGATCTTGATCTCCGTCATTTTCTTCCTCCTGCATTTCGAAAACGGGGGAGGCGGTTTCCCGTCTCCCCCTGTCAAGGCTCTCAGCCCTCCGTCGTGTTCGCCGCCGGCACGTTCAGCAGCCCTCTGATCCATGCTTTCGCATCCGCGATGCGGTCAAAGGTCCTGTGGAGCTGGAACCGCTCATGGTCCCCGCTATCCACAAGCAGCGAGGCCGCCCGGCCGTTCAGCGTCGGCGTACCCCAGCTGATCTGTCCCTCGCGGGTCTGCGTCGCCTGGCTCTCTTCCTGGAACTTGATCTTCAGCGTCAGCCACGCCTCGAACTTCCGCACGCCGTTGTCGCGCATCTTACGGATGTACGCAAAGCCGCCGTAAGGCGTCTCATTGTCGCTCACCCACTGCCCGCCGGTGGTCGTGTTGGCGTTCGCTTCCTCGCCCAGCATGGCCACCCGGTCCTCGTCGGACAGGCCCGTGCTTTCAAAGGACGTCGTCAGCCCGGTCAGGCCGTTGTCATCGTCCACGATACGGTCATCGCCGTATAGCGGATTGTTCGCATACTCGCGGTTCACCGTCGCGTTCCGTGCTTCCTGGATCACCCGGCCCGTGCCATACACCGGCATGCTGCCCTCCGTGTGAGAGACCAGCGGAGCCCATACGGGATACATCATCCCGACATTCGGATTTGCCATTTTTTCTACCTCCGTTCAAAAATTAATCCAGACTGAGCATGTCCAGTCTGGATTCTATGCCGCGTTCAATGGCCGCGGTTGCCGCACCGGATTTGGCTTTCGCCTTCCGGAAAAACGGCTGTTTCTTCATGAAACTGGTTCCTGAGTTGATTGAATTGGCCACAAGCGGAATCGGCTTTGTCTTTCCGTTGATCGTTCCATATCCCGCCTTTTGCAGGCCGACGCTTGTGTCTACTTGCATTACGTTTTTATGGAACTTTGCGACGCCTTTCTTTGCGTTTACAAGCAAAGCCTTTTCCTCCGGGGATGGCAATCTTTGGCGCCCACCTTTTGCATAGTGGAACTTCTCTGTGGCGATGCCCTGCACCGCCTGGCTGATCGCATCAGCCATTACCGCTGCACCCTCGTACAGCGCAAGCGCGGCCACATCCGCTGCTTTTTCTGGTAGCTTCCCCATTTTCGTGAGAAGCTCATCCAACCCCGTTACTTCAATCTTGAAAGCCATTCCTCATTCCTCCACCTGAAACACCCATTCCCAGTGAAACAGCCCTGTCTCGCGTTCATACGTGTGATGGTTCAGGCTCCAGCAGCCTTCACAGTGCGCCTTCAGCGTATCCGTGATCATTTCCACCCATCCGGCGCCGTCCCGCTTCAGACTGAACAGATCCACACTGCCCTCGTAGGCGATCACCTGCTTCATGTTGTCGCCATAAAGCGCGTCCGCCTCGAAGTCCAGCTGAACAACCCCGTAGCTCACGGTGTCCGGCCTTGTGGCCCATTCGTCCTCCGCCATCGGCAGCACGACGCCCTCCTGGCTCAGACCCTTCAGCGCCTCCACCAGCGCTGTGTACTCTTCAGGCATTCCCATTCACCACGCTTCCGCTGTTGCCGGCCTTCCTGCGGATGGTCAGGATAACACCATTCCATTCCTTGTATGGGTCGGCATTCTCCACGGCCCAGCGTTCCCCGTTGTATTCCAGTTCCCGCTCTCCGTGATAGTCCCTGTCATACGGGATCAGTAGCCTCACCCGCGGATCCAGTCCGGTCCCTTCCGCCTGCGTTTTCTCCGCCTGCGTCAGGCCCATTTCCTGGCATTTGACTTCCCGGCGCTCAGTCACCGGATCCGTCCCGACTTCGTGCGCGTCCGGATCAAACGCGATCAGCACGCAGCTGCTCATCATCCTCATCCGTCCTCCGCCTCCCCGTCGTAATCGGTATAGTGGTGGCTGATCCGCATGGAGCCCTTCATGCTCTCGTATGCCTTCAGCAGATTTTCATAATTGGCAGGGTTCCCGATCCGCATGTTGCACCACGTCGCAATGGCCGTCAGGATGTATTCATCGGTCAGTGTGCTTTCATCGGTGATTTCCCCGCTTTCCGCATCCCTGCTGATGTTAATCTCTCCCGGCAGCACAATCTCCGCCGTGCGTGTCAGATCCAGCGCCGCCGCCTTGATCTGCGTGATAATCTCCGCAT
>Ga0247610_10006222_pt1 | contig 12458 bp, 12 predicted proteins | sample 174DNAGHGhighgp2_FD_193483 | JGI IMG/M metagenome (GOLD analysis project Ga0247610, IMG submission 193483) | Sheep rumen microbial communities from Palmerston North, Manawatu-Wanganui, New Zealand - 1742 DNA GHGhigh gp2 | ecosystem: Host-associated > Mammals > Digestive system > Stomach > Rumen...
AAGAATAATTGAATTAGATAAGCCGCTAATTGGAATTTGCGCTGGATTTAATAATATTTTAAGAGCAATTGGTACTGACGTTATAGAGGATAAGACAAAGAGCCATGATAAATATGATGTAAATTATAGACACAAAGTATCTATAATGAAAGATACAAAACTATATGATTTAATTGGTAAAGAGGAATATGAGGTTAATAGTATTCATACTATGATTGCACCAAAAGAAAATGTTGAAGGGTATGCAACAATTTCTTCTTTATCAGAAGAAGGTTTAGTTGAAAGTATAGAATTAGATGATAAAAAATTTATTGTTGGCCTTAAATGGCATCCTGAATTAATGCTTGAAGATGAATTTCCAGAAATATTGTTTGAAGAATTTGTTAAAATGTGTGAATGATGGATATGATATAAGAATAATAGTGCTTTGAGGAGTTTACCTATGCTAATAAAAAGATTTAAAAAAGAAGAAGATTTAGAAAAATTAGAGGACTTTTTAAGAAGTCAATATTATGAAAATAAAAATATGACTTCGTGGCTTCCAGAAAGATTACATGATGGTATTTATAGAATGAATGCACAACAAGAAGATAAGGGAAAAGAAAAATCAAGTGATTATTTTTTCTTGTGGGAAGAAAATGATGAGATAGTTGGTTGCGTTTTAACTGATACAGATACTATACATATATTTATTAAAAATGATCATGAAGAGCTATATGAAGAAATGGTCAAATATGCAGAAACTAACTGTATACCATTATTTGAAATTAATGAAGATGGGACTATAGATTTTTGCGTAATTCTGCATGATAGTCTAAATTACAGAATTGAAGTATTAAAGAAACTTGGTTATGAAAAACAAGAAGGAGAGGACTATGACAATTATGTGTATCCTCAAGAATTAAATGTTTCTATTGATTTACCAGATGGGTTAAAATTAGTTTATGGTGATGAATACACAAACGAAGCCAATAAGTGGAGTGCTTGTAGTATGGGATTTCATCCAGAATACGAAAGCCCAGATTATAAAAATGGCATGAATGCTTATGAATTAAGAAAAAAATCTTCAATGTACAAAGACAGTTTTGAGTGTTTAGTAATTGATGAAAACTGTAAAGAAGGAAATGATGTTTGTTCATATAGTTTCATATATGTAGATACAATATCCAAAACAGCTTTCGTAGAGCCTGTAAGTACAAGAGAAAAATATAGAAGAAAAGGTGTAGGAACAGCAATGATGCATGGTATAATGAAAAAATGCAAAGAGTTGGGTATAGAAAAGTGCTATGTTAATTCTTATGATTGGAGAAGACAATTCTATAATGCTGCAGGTTTTATTACTGAAGATAGTATAGGTTTTTGGATAAAGAAAATACAGATTAGGAAGTGAGATAGATGTCAAAGGTAGATAATGTAGAAAGAAATGGAATAAACTGGTATCCAGGTCATATGGCTAAGGCTCGTCGTGAAATAGGTGAGGCAATGGCTAAAGTTGATTTGGTATTTGAACTTGTGGATGCAAGATGTCCAGAAGCTTCTAGAAATCCTATTTTGAATGAATTAATAGGAACAAAACCAAGAATAATAATTCTAAATAAGTCTGATCTTGCTGATGATACAGTAAATAAGATGTGGATTGATAAGTATAAAAAAGAAAACCAAATTGCAATTTTAGCAGATAGTGTAAAAGGACTTGGTATAAAAGAAATTGTTAAATCTGCATATTCTATTATGGAAGAAAAGTTAAAGAGACAAGAAGCCAAAGGAATGGTTGGCGGAAATATAAAAGCAATGATAGTTGGTATTCCAAATGTTGGAAAGTCTACTTTAATAAATAAGATTGCTGGAAAGCAAACAGCTAATACAGGAAATAAACCAGGTGTCACAAAAAAGAATCAATGGATTAGATTAGATGAAAGATTACAACTTCTAGATACACCTGGAGTATTATGGCCTAAACTAGATAATGAAATATATGCTAGACACCTATCTTATGTGGAAGCAATTAAAGATGAAGTTGTAGAAATCGAAGAAATAGCAGTTCAACTTGCAGATGAGCTTACTCAACACTATAAAAAAGAATTATATGAAAGATTTAAAATTCCAAGTGAGTTTTCTTATGAGATGCCTTATGAACTATTAGAAGAAATTGGGAGAAGAAGAGGTTGCTTAGTTAAGGGTGGGGAGATAGACTATAACAAAGCTTCAAATATTCTAATAGATGAGTTTAGAAGCGGAAAAATTGGAAGATTATCACTTGAAAGACCATGAGTTATGTTACATCAAAAAGGTGCGTCCATATTTGACGGAAGGAGGAAATGATTTGCTTAAGAAAAAAGATATTGATATGATGTCGCCTCTTGTTTGGGCTTATATGGGAGATAGTGTATATGAACAATTTGTTAGAGAACACATTATAAATCAAGGCGTAGCCAAAAATGGCGCGTATCATAAAAAGGCAATAAAGTACGTTAGTGCCAATGCTCAAGTGAAAATATTAAAAGAGCTAGAAGAATTCTTAACAGATGAGGAAAAAGATATTGTAAGACGTGGTAGAAATTCGCATCCTCATTCACATGCTAAAAATGCAGATATTGTAGATTATAAATGGGCTACAGGATTTGAAGCTTTGATTGGATATTTGTTTCTTACAAAAAATAATCAAAGATTAGGTAAAATAATAGAAAAAGTGTTTCAAATAATTGAGAATTAAACATTACAATTATGTTAAAGTTATATTAATAGAATATTTATATTGTTTCTTACGGCGGTGTCTCTTTGATAAAATTAAAATGTATATGAAAATATATAATAAAATAAAGGTGGTAGAGATATGAAAACTAACAAAGAAATAAGACAAGTTGTTAAAGAAAAGTTTAACGCAGTTAGAGGCAAATTAATACTTTATTCATTTGTGTATTTAATAATTTTTGCGTTGATTGGCCTTATTCCAATACTAGGATCATTAAGCTCGTTACTTTCTTCATTATGTGCTATTGGATATGTTGCTACTGTTGTTAACATATACAATGGTAAGGGAGAAAATGAAACACCTGTTTCTTTCTTTAATCATACAGGAAAGTTAATAGGTAACTATATTTGTTCAGATTTATGGATTATGCTAAAGTGCATCGTTGGTATTATAATTGCAATCGTAGGTGTTGTAATTATGTACGTAGGTGGCGCTGGCTCAATGGTGGCATTGATGACGATGGGTTCTTCATCAGATGCTGGCGATTTGGTTGGTGGATTAGGTTTGGCAGTAATTATAGGTGGTTTATTATATCTTGCTGGCTTAATTGTTTTTATAGTTATGGCAGTAAAATATGGAACGATTTCTTACGAAATTGTTCATGATAATAAGTCTGGTAAAAAAGCGAGAGAACTTGTTGCAGAAGCTGAACAACATCTTAAAGGACATGTTGGACAATGGGTTTGCATGGCAATTTATTATGGATTATTATTATTCTTAGCTTCACTTGGAGCAGGATTAGTATGCGGATTTGTTGGCGGTATTATAGGCGGCGTTTTAAATGTTGCATATGCTGCGGGAGGAATTGTTACTTTACTTTCAGCAATTGTAGTTGTAGTTTTAGAATCATACTTCTTACCACTATTAACATGTGCTTTAGAAGAATTATATCAAGAATTAATGGGAGGAAGTGTTTCTGAGCCAACTCCTGTACCACAAGAAGAAGTTCAAGCTTCATCAGAGGAGTCACCAATTCAATAACAAATATTTTATAAGAGAGGTATATAATTATGGACGAGAATAACAATAATGGAGTAAACTATGGAGCAGACCCAGTTAATAATGAATCAGTTAATTATGGTCCTGATCCAGTAAACAATGGTGGAGCAAATTATGGCTCTGATACAACAAATAATGGAGGAGTAAACTATGGCGCTGATCCAGTAAACAATGGAACATCAAATCCAGGACCAGATTACAGTGCACAAAATCCTAATCAAGGAGCTCCACAATATAATATTCCAAATGGAACAACTGATGCTGATGCGAAAGATCCTATAAACATCGCTGCGTTAGTTTGTGGTATTTTGGGTATTGTTGGACCTTGTATTCCAGTAGTAAACAGATTTTCATTTATACTTGCTATTGCTGGTATAGTTTTAGGAGTTATGGGTAAGACAAAACCAGGAGCTAAACTAGGTAAAGCAGGTATGATTTGCGGTATTGTTGGTATAGTTTTATGGGTAGTTATTGTACTAGTATTAGCTGGCATTTTGGCAGCAATTTATGCTGGTGCAGCTAGTAGTAGCCTATATTAATATCTATGAGGTTGAAAGATTCTAAAATTTTTGAATTAAATAAAAAGACGATAATACTCCAAGCATTAATAATTATGCTTGGAGTATTAGTGTTTGTTTTGGCTAAAACAAGATATATCTTCATCTTTTCTGATTGTATGATAAAAAAGAATTTTGGAATACCATGCCCTGGTTGCGGTGCAACAAGATGTGTTGTGGCACTTTGTGATATGGATTTTATAGAAGCTTTTAAATGTCATCCGGCTTGGTTTATGGCAATTAATTATATGGTTTTAATAGAGATAGTTTATTTAATAAATATTGCTTTTAAGAAGAATTTCCTTAAAAAACTCTATTCTTCTATGATTCCATTTTATATTTTTTTAGCACTATTTGTTATACAATGGATTATAAGAATTATTTTGTTTAAAAATGGTGTTGAACTGCCTTTTATGTATATAAATATTTAAACTAGAATTTTTGTAATTCTAGTTTATTTTTTTATCTATTTATTATAAAATATATAAAGCGATTTTTGCGAATTTTACGGGATTATAAAGAGAGATTTTGATGAAAAAAGAAGAAAATGAAAAGCCAAAAATAAGTGCTAAAGATATTAATAAAATGATTAAAGAGAAAATCGATGAAATGGATCTAGAATACGACAAAAAGATGGAACAAAAAGAACATCGTAAGTTTTTACGGAGTTAGTCTATGGAGAATATTAGGATATGTTGTTGTATATAGTTTCTTAGGATATCTTATCGAAGTAATATATGGTGTAATAACAAAAGGAGTAATTGAAAGTAGACAAAGCTTCCTTTATGGACCTTTCTGTGCTATTTACGGAGCAGGTGCGATTATGATGTTATTACCTATGAAAAAGATGAATACTAAAAACAAAATAATAAATTTTTTAGTAGCGGGTGTTATAGGATGTGTTTTAGAATATGTAGTTAGTTGGTTTGGAGAAACATTTATGCATGTTAAGTGGTGGGATTATTCAAACTATTTTCTAAACATAAACGGAAGAGTTTGTCTTTATTTTGGAATATTTTGGGGACTATTAGGATTATTACTGCTTGAGATAATAAATCCTAGAGTTGATTCTTTGATTGATAAAATAAAAGTTAGATCTTCGCGCAGAAGACAAAACACAGTTGTAATATTAACTAACTTGTTTTTGATACTAGACTGTGCAGCAACAATTGTTGCAACAGATTTATATCAAACTAGAGTTATTCATGATAATGGAATAGAAGTTAAACAAAAAGAATACTACGAACAACACTACGAAAATGTATATGGTGATGCTAGAACAAAAAATATCATTGAAACAATGTGGGGAAATGAGTTTATGATAAAGACGTTTCCAAATCTAAAAATAGTTAATAGTTCAGGAGATACAATTTACTTAAATAGCTTTTATCCAGAAATTCAAAATTATTATATAAAATTGTTTGATGTAGAAACATCAAATCTTATTGATGCTAAATAGGACTTTGGTTTTAGGAGGAAATAAATTGAAGCAGTTTTTAAAGTATATAGGAAAGTATAAATTTCAGACGATTATGGCTCCGATTTTGATTTTGTTTGAAGTTGCCATTGAAACATTAATTCCTACAGTAATGGGGAAGATGCTTATTGATAAAGCAGTAAATCAAGGAGATATGAACCTAATTATAAAATATGGTTTACTTTTAGCGGGGCTTACCTTGATTGCACTAATGTTTGGAGTATTGTCAGGTAGACTAGCTGCAGTTGCATCAACTGGATTTGCTAAAAATCTTCGCTCTGATATGTATAGAAGAATACAAAACTTTTCATTTGCAAATATAGATAAGTTTTCAACATCAAGTTTGGTTACTCGTATGACAACGGATGTTATGAACGTACGACAAGCATTTCAAATGTTATTAAGAATTACAGTAAGGGCGCCATTACAATTTATCACTGCAATTGTAGCATCGTTGATAATATGCCCGGGACTTGCTAAGTACTTTTTGTATGTTGTTCCTTTCTTAATAATAGGATTAGGATTAGTTATTTATAAGGCATTTCCTTGGTTTGAGAAAGTGTTTGATACTTATGATGAATTAAACCTTGTAGTTCAAGAAAATGTTAGAAGTATTAGAGAAGTTAAATCATACAATTTGCAAGATGAAGAAACAGAAAAGTTTAAAAATGTTTCTGGCAAGATTTTTAAGTATCATACGGTTGCAGAGAAGATAGTTGCTTTAAATAGACCAATAATGATGACATGTATTTATATAGTTTTAATAATGATTGCTGTTGTTGGTGCAAAGCTTACAGTTCAAAACGTAATGACAACAGGTGAATTACAATCAATTATTTCTTATGCGCTTCAATTGTTGATGTCTCTTATGATGATTTCAATGATTATCGTTACACTTACTATATCAAAAGCATCTGTTGATAGAATAAAGGAAGTCTTAAATGAGATTCCTGACATAAAAAATCCAGAGAATCCAGAAAAAGAGATAAAAGATGGAAGCATAGAATTTAACAACGTTAGTTTTAGCTATGCTAAAGATTTAGAAAGACTTTCGCTTAAAGATGTAAATATAAAAATAAATTCAGGTGAAACTATTGGTATTATTGGTGGAACAGGTAGCAGTAAATCTACACTTGTTCAGTTGATACCAAGATTATATGATGTCACACAAGGAGAACTTAAAGTTGGTGGAGTTGATGTTAGAAATTATGACATCAAGTCACTTAGAGACAGTGTTGCTATGGTTTTGCAAAAAAATGTCTTGTTTTCAGGAACTATTAAGGACAATTTAAGATGGGGAAACGAAAATGCAACAGATGAGGAAATGATTCATGCTTGTAAGTTAGCACAGGCAGATGAATTTATAGAAAACTTCCCTGATAAATATGATACATATATTGAACAAGGTGGTACAAACGTTTCAGGAGGACAAAGACAAAGGCTTTGTATTGCAAGAGCACTATTAAAGTCTCCTAAAATTTTAATTTTAGATGACTCTACATCTGCGGTAGATACTCGTACCGATAGCTTGATTAGAAAAGCTTTTAAAGAAGATATTCCAAATGTCACTAAACTTATTATTGCTCAAAGAATTGCTTCAGTTGAAGATGCGGATAAGATTTTAGTTTTAGATGAAGGTGAAGTAGTAGATTTTGGAACACCTAGTGAATTAATGCAAACATCTAAGATTTATAAAGAAGTATACGACTCTCAAATGAAAGGGGGTAGTATAAATGAGTGATAATACAAGAGAATTACCAAATAGAAATAGTGGTGCAGTGTTAAGAGGTCAAAAACTAAAAATAGATAAAGGAACCTTTAAGAAATTATTAAAAAGAGTGTTTGAACCTCATAAGTTTGCGTGGCTATTTGTATTAGTTTTAATTATTGTAAGTAGTATTTGCGATGTTCAAAGTTCACTCTTTATTGGAAAAGTAATTGATGAAAAAATTGTTCCAGTAATTGATCAATATGTTAGAAAAGAAATAGATAATCCTATTCAAGACAAGATGTACTCTTCTTATGAAGGGGTAGCAGATGGTGAGGTTGAAATATCTAGTCAAGATATGGAAAAACTTGATAAAAGCATATGGGATTATATTAAAGAAATAGGCGTTATTTTTGTGATAGCAATTGCATCAGCATATTTGTATAACAGAATCATGATTTACATTTCTCAGGGAGTTCAAAGAGAAATAAGAGATGAGATGTTTGCAAAAATGCAATCACTTCCAATAAGGTACTTTGACACTAATTCGCATGGAGATATTATGAGTAGATATACTAATGATATTGAGACATTAAATCAGTTAATATCTCAAAGTATTCCTTCATTTATATCTACATTTGTTACAATAGTTGCAGTATTTATATCTATGTTCAATATTAATGCTGGATTAACAATCTTTTCTTTGGTATTAATATTTATTACTATGTTTTCGACTAAAAAAGTCGCTGGACTAGCAAGTAAGTATTCAGTTAAACAACAAAATGATTTAGGTAAGATAAATGGTTTTGTTGAAGAGATGATACACGGTCAAAAAGTTATAAAAGTTTTTAATCATGAAGAAAATGCGATTAATGATTTTGAGAACTTAAATGATGAGTTATATGATTCATCTGTTAAAGCCAATACATTTGCTAACATTTTAATGCCTATAATGGGTAAAATGTCAAAATTACAATATGTAATCATAGCAATTGTTGGTGGAGCAATTGCAATAAATACAAATGCTTTGTCACTTGGTAATCTAGTTGCTTTCTTACAACTTTCAGATAGATTAGGAATGCCTATAAATCAAGTAACTCAACAATTTGCATCTGTTGTTATGGCGCTTGCTGGTGCTAAAAGAATATTTGATTTAATTGATGAAGAACCTGAAGATGATGATGGAGTAGTTACACTTGTTAATTTAGATGAGAATCATAATGAAACATCAAAACTAACTAAGGATTGGGCTTGGAAAATTCCAACTGCATTAATAAAAAATGATGATAAATATATAGAATTAAGAGAAAATCTAGACGACATTAATGGTGAATATATTTATTTACCAGTAAAAGGTCATATAGAACTAGTTGATGTTACATTTGGATATGAACCAGATAAGGTAGTGCTAGATGACATTACTTTATATGCTAAGCCTGGACAAAAAATTGCGTTTGTTGGAGCTACTGGTGCAGGTAAAACCACAATAACAAATTTGATTAATAGATTCTATGATATTCAAGATGGATTTATTAAATATGATGGCCTAGACATTATGGATATTCAAAAAGAATCACTTAGAAAATCTTTAGGTATGGTATTGCAAGAAACAAATTTATATTCAGGAACAATAATGGAAAATATTAGATATGGCAGATCTGATGCTACAGATGAAGAAGTCATAGCTGCTGCCAAACTTGCTAATGCTCATGGATTTATCAAAAGACTTCCAAATGGATATAATACTGTTCTTACTGAAAATGGTTCAGAACTTTCACAAGGACAAAGACAGCTAATATCTATTGCGAGAGCTGCAATAGCAGATCCACCCGTTATGGTTCTAGACGAAGCAACAAGTTCGATTGATACACGTACTGAAAAGATAGTTCAAGATGGTATGGATAAACTAATGGATGGTAGAACAGTTTTAGTTATTGCACATAGACTATCTACTGTTAGAAATGCAAAAGCTATTATGGTATTAGACCATGGTAAGATAATAGAAAGAGGAGACCACGATTTTCTAATATCTGAAAAGGGAGTTTACTATAGACTTTATACAGGTGCATTTGAATTAGAATAATATAATTGAAATTTTTATTTATAAATAGTAGAATAAATAAGAGAGGTACTAAAGATAAGGAGATAATTATATGGCAGATAATAATCAAGGTTATATAGATCCAAATTACGTTGATCCAAGTTTGCTTGCTCAATATGATGAGCCAGAGCCAGATTATAGCAAGATGCAACAAAATGTTCAACCTGTTAAAACTCATACTGAAAGAGCACCTTATACAGGTGATGACAAATTAACTGCTATATTCGAGCAGGCTATTAGTCAGGATGCATCAGATATTCATTTGCTTGCTGGATGTCCACCTCTTCTTAGAGTTTCAAAAGAACTTTCCCCAATTATGGGTATGGAAGAGCTAACATCAGAAGATTTACAAGATTTTATTAAGCAACTTACAAAAGGTAAGCAAAAAGCAGAAGAGCTACTTGAAGAAACAAGATTATTAGATACTAATTTTAAATATGATACTACAAGATTTAGGGTAAATATTTCTTTCTCTATGGATGCACCAACTATAACTATGAGACTTATAAAAGAAACATTACCTGCATATGAATCTTTAAACTTACCACCAATAGTAAAAGAATTTGCTTTAAAAGCGCAAGGACTTATACTAGTTACTGGTAAACCAGGTTCCGGTAAATCTACAACACTAAGTGCATTAGTTAATGAGATAAATGAAACAGAAAACAAAAAGATTCTTATGCTTGAAAACCCTATTGAATATGTTCATACAAATAAAAAGAGTGTAATTGTACAAAAAGAAGTTAGTCCTTATGGCGATTGTAAGACATATCACCAAGGTGTTGTTAATTCTCTACGTGAAGACTGCGATGTTCTTATAGTTGGAGAGGTTAGAGATAAAAGTACTATGGATGCCGCAATTGAAATGGCAGAAACAGGACACTTAGTTTTAGGTACACTTCATACTAATTCTTGTAGTGAAACAATCGATAGAATAATAAACTTCTATCCAACAGAAGATCAACAAACAGTTAAGTTCATGCTTGCTAATGCATTGAAACTTATAGTTTCACAAAGAATGCTTAGAGGCGGATATGGAAATATGGTCATGATTCCAGAGATACTTGTTGTTGATGATCAAGTTGGTGGTATGATAAAAAGAGATAAGTTTAATAGTGTTGAAGTTGAAGATGCTATGCAGTCTGGACGTGAAAAAGGAAATTATTCACTTGTGTTCTCGCTTGCAGATGCAGTAAGTGATGGAAAAATCACTATAGAACAAGCACATAAAGAAGTTGATTTCAAACGACAAGAACTATTAGACCGTATTATTGCTGCAGGAAGACAAAGAAAATATTATTAATATAGATTTGACAAAAGAGATGAGAGGTTTCAAAATACGTTTCATCTCTTTTTAAGATAGAAGAGGTAGTAATGGTAAAGTTTAACAATTCATGGGATGATATTTTAAAAGATGAATTTGAAAAAGATTACTATAAGAATATTAGAGAGTTTTTAAAATATGAATATTCACATTATAAGATATATCCTAATATGAATAATATTTTTGATAGCCTTAAGTATGCATCATATGAAGATATAAAGGTTGTAATTATTGGACAAGATCCATATCATGAAGAAGGACAAGCTCATGGTCTTTCGTTTTCAGTTCAACCAGGAATTGATATACCACCATCTCTTCAAAATATTTATAAAGAGATTCATGATGATTTGGGATGTTATATTCCTAATAATGGATATCTAGTTAAATGGGCAAAGCAAGGTGTACTACTATTAAACAATGTTTTAACCGTTAGAGCACATCAAGCAAATTCTCACAAAGATAAAGGCTGGGAAGAATTTACAGATAGTATTATTAAGATCTTAAATAAGAGAGAAAAACCAATAGTATTTATGTTTTGGGGGTCATGTGCCAAAACTAAAGAAAGTTTAGTTACAAATCCAAATCATTTTATTTTGAAAGCTGTTCATCCAAGCCCTCTTTCAGCTTATAGAGGCTTTTTTGGATGTAAACATTTTTCAAAAGCAAATGAGTTACTTAAACAAAGCGGAGAAGAACCAATTGATTGGCAAATTGAAAATATATAAATAGTATTAGAAAGCGTGTTTTATGAAAGAATATATTAATGTTATTGGTGGTGGACTAGCACGGATGTGAGGCTGCTTACCAAATTGCAAAAAGAGGAATAAAAGTAAAGTTGTATGAAATGAAGCCTGTTAAGTTTTCACCTGCACATACTAATGAAAATTTAGCAGAGATTGTATGCAGTAATTCTTTTAAATCAAATTTATTAACAAATGCTTGCGGACTTTTAAAAGAAGAACTTAGAATGTTGGACAGTTTGCTAATAAGATGTGCTGATGAATGTAAGGTGCCTGCTGGTCAGGCTTTGGCAGTAGATAGAGAAGAGTTTTCAAAACTCGTAACAAAAGAAATTGAGGATAATCCTAATATAGAAATAATAAAAGAAGAAGTTCTTAAGATTCCAGAAGATGAGATTACAATTATTGCAACAGGTCCGTTAACTTCTGAAGGATTATCTAATGAAATATTAAGATTGACAGGGCAAGAAAAATTGTTTTTCTATGATGCACAAGCACCTATTGTTACAAAAGAGAGCATTGACATGTCTAAAGCATTTACAGCGGATAGATATGGTAAAGGTGAAAGCGATTACATAAATTGTCCTATGACAAAAGAAGAATATGAATCATTTTATAAAGAGCTAATAAATGCTGAAAAAGTTGAACTTCATGATTTTGAAAAAGGCGGTCTTTTTGAAGGTTGTATGCCAATAGAAGAAATGGCCCGAAGAGGATCACAGACATTAACATATGGACCTTTAAAACCAGTTGGTTTTGGAAAATTTGGAGATGTATATGCAGTAGTTCAATTAAGGCAA
>Ga0247610_10006223_pt1 | contig 12458 bp, 14 predicted proteins | sample 174DNAGHGhighgp2_FD_193483 | JGI IMG/M metagenome (GOLD analysis project Ga0247610, IMG submission 193483) | Sheep rumen microbial communities from Palmerston North, Manawatu-Wanganui, New Zealand - 1742 DNA GHGhigh gp2 | ecosystem: Host-associated > Mammals > Digestive system > Stomach > Rumen...
TTGATAATCGGCTTCATATATCGTCTAATATACGTATTCTCTTATTTATTTTTATACTTTGATTTTCGGACGGATTTTCAGACACTCTTTCGAGGTAAATTCATCCTCCATCCGTAACGATGGGCGCAGTCCGCTAAACCGTCGTTTTTCGGACGTTACCGCCATTCAAGATACTTGATGACAAGTTGCTTATTTTCTTCGTCAAGGTTATAGAGGTATTCAACAATGCTTTGCTCGTCATTGTTGATGTACTTATTTACCATGTGATTCACAAAATCGATGCCGCCTCTTTCCATCCAGTAGGGCTTGCAGAACTCGGCAAACTTGTTGCGCTCTTCTATCCAATTCCTGGTCAGTTCTGCGCCAGCCATCAGTAGCTTATATATCCTGTCCATATTATTAAATTATTAAATTAATAATTATTATTTTATTAATATCTCTCTAAAATGGAGATTTCTTTTCCGTACTGCTGTTCATAACTTGCTACACCCTTTTCCAACATATCAAGAACAATGGCTACCTCCTTCTTTCTTGTGTGAGCAGCAATGGCTCCCAGCTTGTCGATCAGTTCAAGCGGAAGAACGAAGGTTTTACGTGATGTGCCAGGTTTACACCCGGCGGCAGCACCCCTTCCTGTATTGACTGTTACTTTGGGACTTGCTCCAACAAGAGAATCGTGCTGCATCTGTACTGCATCCCGTGTGTCCCTCGAAACATCATTGAAGTTGTCAAACTGCAATGCAGATTTATTTTTCTCGTTACCCATATTATTAAATTATTAAATTAATAATTATTATTTTATTAACCCACAACGTTCAAAATACCGTCGACTGAAAATTCGATAGCTTTCTTCTGGTAATCGTCGATACTGCGCAAGGTGCTGCATCTCTGAACGGCAACGCCCTGCTTAATGCGAGGAAGCACATAACCGCCATTTCTGCGAAACATGTCCTTGATGGCCTCTTCGTTAGGATTCTTGATACGTACATCAATACAATTTGGTAAGAGCAACTGTTTAGCTTTGATGTTGGTAACCTTCAAGATCTGCACGAAATCCATTGTACGCATAATGACTACATCATCATATCGGAAAGGTATAACAATCGCATCTGCAGACTCAAAGTAGGGTAGGAGGTTCTGATTGACTGATCCAGGACAGTCAACAAGGACGTAACAGTCACCCATTTGCTTTGCCTGATTCATGAAGCCCTGTGCATTCGTTGTGGCTTTCCATACTGGCCAGGGGGCTTCGGCATCGGGATTGTTTTTCATTTCGATGGTTCTGAGCTGCATGACTGTTTGACCCTCGTCAGCATCAAGAACAGCAACAGCTTTACCGATGGCGGTCAAGTAATTGGCGAGGTGGATGCAGAGGGTCGATTTCCCTGTGCCTCCCTTACCGTTTGCAATAACGATGATTTTTGCCATATAATTATTAATTATGAAATTATGAAATTATTAATTTCTGCAAAGATAGGGGTTTTCTTTGATATCACCAAGAAAATAAGTGAAAAATTACTTTTTGTTGAAGATATCCCCAAAAAGGTCTCCTATGGCCGTCGGCTCACTTTTGTGCTGGCTCTTAGCCTTCTTGGGGTTATACTTACGTAAGAGTGTATCGTCTTTCATTTCCAACACTTTCAGGGTGTTGTCTGCAGCCATCTCTTCCAGGTTCTCATTCTTCTTTACCTCTTGTTGCTTCCGGCATTGAACGGTCTCACTTTTTATAGCGTCGATAATCCAACCAATGCCCTTATCGTCAGTTGCACGGACAAGAAGATCCTTCTGGAGCCAATCAAGAAAGTTGGGAATGGTCTTGATGGCTTCTGCAATGGTTTCTCTGTTCTTGGGCATTTGAAGTGATTCTTTTGGTATACCAAAGTCATTCAGGAGACAGTTCATGACGGCAGGCTGCCAGAACTTCATCTGAAGTTTCGACAAAGCTTCCATCTTCGCCAGCTGCTCGTCACGATACTTTGGCTGATATATAGGTATAATCTTGAAACCAGTAACCTTACTACGTGGGTTCCTCGGGTTTACGCGAATCTTATCCCAATCAAAGGTGTAAGGACAACTGTTATCGAGGGCTTCTTGAACTGGTTTCAGAACAGCCTTCTCGAAGTTGTCAATTCTGTCGGTACCGTCTTTGTCCTTGTATGCATCTGGGGAAATACCAAGCATACTCTTCAGAAGGTCTAATGAATAGACCAAAGGCTTTTTCTGTTTGGTGATCATCAGATAGAACATCATGGCCGTTGGAGTTGGCAATGCCAGACATTTATTCAACTCAAACTGATGCACACCATTTGCAAATGCTGTGAGCATATCCCATAACTTATTACCGACGTTAAATCTAATAATACCAGTGTTCTTCTTATAAACAGGGTTACTACAGAAAGACACTTTCCACCATTCCTCAGGACTGTCATGACTTATGGAACGGTTGGAGAGGTTGTCAAGTACTTGAATAACCTCCTTATGTTTAAGATCACTATTGATAAAAACATCTTGAGCATACAATGTAACAGTCACATCGAAAAGATTATGCTCAAACTTTGGCTTGTTCTGTCCAACATATTCTTTCCAAATATATCCTGTTATTTCTTCGTTGCATCGTTCTATCAGGCGAATGATGATACGCATCTCATGGACGGACATATTTGTCTGTCGTGCCCACTTCAGAAACTCATACGCAACAACCAGGTCTTTATTAGGTGTTGCTATGACTGGAAATGTTACTTTCTTGGTACCCTTTTTCATGATTCCGTAAATTCTGATGTCAAACACATGTCCATGACTTCTGTCTCTGGGTCGGAAATAACAAATTCAAGTTCGTTCAATAAACTGCCATCCGGCATCTCTCCGTAAGGAACATCAAAACGAAGTACAAGGGTGTCATAAAGTGCAATAACAGGATTCTCAGCTTTGCCAACCTTTATGACTGTGGCCATGCCGTCACGAGTGGATACTCGCATACCAACCTTTAGATCTTTGTATTTAACCCCACCGCCGAACGGTTCATAATCTACCTTTGCCATTCTATTTATAGTTTTAATCCTCTGTGTTCTCCCTTATGCTCAACTATATCGGCAAGCGAGTTCTTCAGGTGGAGTTCCTGCATCTCGGAAATGACATGTTCCCCTCCGATGTGGTTGCCCAAGGCAAGACAGATCCTCTCAGCAAGCACCTCACGGTTGTGCATGCTGCCAGGCTGTCCTCCAATCGAGTAGCCAGGAACTTCGTCGGACATTGCCAAATATTCATTGAAGGAGTCCTGAAGCCATCGATAGCCTCGGTGGAATCCTTCACCGGTGGCGTGCTCTTTGGCATACTGCAGCAGCTCGCCCCACTTGTCTCTGATGTCTTGTTCTGTTGTCATAATCTATTCTTTTAAGATTGTAAAGTAGTAGGGACTACTTGAATCTGGGTGCAAAGTTAATAAAAGTTTTCGATATCTCCAAATTATTCCCTACTTATTTTTAAATTAAAATAGGGATTGGGTGTATTTTAGTAGGGACTACAGGGGGTTTTAAGATTGTATTTTAGTAGGGACTAAATTGTATTTTAGTAGGGACTAACTTTACGAAAACCCTTTGTACACGGGCTTTGCGCAAAAAGTGATAGCATTTTAATAGAAAAAGCCTTTTCTTAATATATAACTGCCTCATAGTGTATACGGCATATATATACGGCCGTGCTGGCAGGACTGCGCCGAAATTTTGAGCCGTTATCCGGGATGATGCCGCCGCTGGCAGACTCCCCCGAGAGGGGTGGGGGGTTGACGTTTATCGAGGCTTTTTCCTGCGCGTTAAATTTTGTATAAAAAGAAAAATTTTTGTTATTTATCCACCTCTTGAAACTGTCTGCAGAGTGGCGATTTCGCGCACACCTGACAGCTCTCATTGTCACAACTCACAGCCTTGACAATGTACTGACCTGTCTTTTTGCTCCCTTCACGCTCAATCAATCCGGCATCGGTAAGAGCGGATATGCTGCGCTTGATGGTGGCCAGGCTGGGCTTTTCAACATCATCCTGTTCCGGCAGCATGTCGGCAATAGACTGAGCCTGTATGCCTCCGTTCTTGCGGATGACATGATAGATACGCTGGTCACCAAGGGATAGTCCTTCGAGCATTGAGGCAACCACAGAAGGAACTTCAGCATTCATGGCAACGAGTTCCTTCTTGATGGCATTCACCTTGGCATCGTGTTTTTGACGACGCTGCATCTCTTTTTCTTTCTGTTCCTCCTTGTAGGCTTCATAAGCTGCTATATCGAGGGCCTCACGCTCTTCGTCTGACAGTTCATCCATAGAGGCGGCAGCTGGTGTCTTTCTTCCTTCTGATGGTAAAGACTGAAGATTCTCCGAATGCTGATTCTCTGACTGTGAAACTTGTGCCTGGTACTCTCCATCTATGTGGTTCTCTTCCTGTGACTCTGGGGCTGGAGTCATTTGAACCATTTCTCTTTCTATGTTCTCTCTAAATGGCATCGGTAAGACCTCGACATCTTCCAGTTTTATGGAGACAGTATTTTTGAAGTCCTCATTAAACATATTGGTAAACATAATCTGGGCGAGAAGGTCTCGCTGATTCTTTTCGGATGGTTCCTGACGTGACGGCAACAGCCAGATCTTTCCATCATCGACACAAAACACACCAATGTATTCGTTTCCTTCTGCTCGACTTACGGCATCGGTAACCAAGTCTGCAGGAACACCGATGAAAAAGAAATCTGTATAGCCCAGATAGTGCTCCATTTTGTCATCGTTAATGAGGTCGTATTTCTCACCCTTCAGTTCAACGCCAATAGAATATACATGGCGCTGATTGAGTGAGTTATAACCTGGCTCGACAAAGAACACGGCATCGAAGCGATAGTGATCAGGATCTTCCTCGCCAAACCTCGTTTTCCTGCCTGTGTATTCACGCACAGTTACCTCTTCGAAGAAGCGGTAATTGATAAAGTCGTAGTTTCCTATCTTGCGATAAATATTTACAACTTTCTTTTCATAGATTCGGCTCGTCAGGTCGATGACAAACTTCTTACCTGCGTCACTTACCAACTGTGGTTTCAGATTCTCATGTGCCATGTCTTATCCTCCTTGATGATTTAATGTGTCACAATTTTGATTCGTTATCTTTGCCGGCAAAGGTACGAAGAATATTTCATGTATCAAAATTATGAGCCATAAAAGTTGTTAACGTGTCATAATTATGAGCCGTTAAAACTAAGGGGAGGATAGCAGACTGCGGTAATGTATCAATATTATGATACGTTATCGGCGTATAAGGGAGGGCTAATCATGTTCCGCTGGCTCCACATGTCGGCACTACGTGCTGCCCTCTACCGCCCCATGGGCTTCATGGTGCTGGCCGCTTCGGAGGCTCAAACGCCGCCCCGAACCCTTGCTATCTTGCCCGCTGCAGTTAAAGATATCTAAAATGCCGTGCAGTTTCTTGCACGTCCCGAATAAAAGCCGTAACTTTGCGGGCAGGAGGTTATATTTCCGAAATATAACAGAACCTAATAAGGGATATTTCTGAAATTGCCCTGAAGGACAACTCCAAAATATCCCAAATTAGGCCACGGGGTCAACCCCTTGGATCCCCACGGCAGAAGGCTTGCCTCCTACCGCCCAAGGCTCTGCCCTGGGAACCTGCCAAGGGCTTCTCGCCCTATGGAACCTCGACAGGGAGTGACCTTCTCCCTGCACCCTCCACTCAGAGGTCGAGACCTCTAATAACATCGACCAGGCGAACCTGGAAAAAATGAAATAGAAAGGAAACAATATAATGGCAAAGAATGTGGCACATGCCGGAAAAGGTAAAAGTCTCTCATCTGGGGAAGCTAACGAGAACGAGAGAAGAGGATGGAGTGAAGCAACATACCGGCGCAAGAATCAGAACCGGTTTAATAACTATGACTGGTCTCGTCATCATCTCAACTTTGAGATAAAGGACGGAAAGATTTTACCGCTGGGAAGCCAAGATATATCGTTATATAAACGCTATCATAACGTATTAAAAAATCTTGACTTCAAACAATACAAGATTGGTGCCACAAACCAACCTCACACCTATGTCGAGCTTATTATGTCAGGCAGCACCGAGAAGATGCAGCAGATTGCCTTCGGCGATCAGCAGGTGGACTTTGAACGCAATCCTGAGAGGTGGAAGAACTGGGGCGTGTCGAGAACAAAGGATATCGAAGACTGGGCTCTCGATATATATAATTTCGTGTGTAAGAAATACGGGAAAGAAAATATTATAGGCTTTGAAGTCCACCTCGATGAGACGGAGCCACATATCCATGTAAACATTGTACCGACTGCCATCAAACAAGTAGCTGGAAGAAGTGGAGGATATCACAAAATAATGATGGAGGATGGAAAGCCAAAACTTGATAAAGCCGGTAACACCATCCCTGCCACATACACAAAAGGTAAACATGTCGGCGAGATGATTAAAATTTCGGAATCGAAATACAATGCACTGTCGGACGAGAAAAAGCAGGAATATCGTCGCAACGAACGTGGAACTGTCCGCACCGTCAGTTTTGCAGAATATTTCGGTTCAACAAAAACAGAACGCAGTGAGGAAATGTCAACACTGCACACTGAATACTACGAACAGGTTGGCAAAAAATGGGGGTTTGAACGTGGGGATGTCTGGGCTTTGCTCTCGGAAGAGGAAAAGCGCAGACGTAGGCATCGCACCAAGGAAGAGGCCGGACTGGAGCGAGAGGCAAAAGAGGCAAGGGAAAAAGCTGATATAGAAAAAATCCTTGCTGTGAACGAGAGGGACGCTGCCGTCAAAGAGTCTGCAAGGCAGAACGCTATTGTCGATGGCAATAAAGAACTTATTGATCAGCAGAAAAAAGAGCTTGACAGAATCGATGCCGAGAAACGGGAAGCCTTTACTAAACGAGATGCTGCCGTTTCTGAAACGAAAGCGGCCATCAAGGAACTGGAAGATGTAAGGAACGAAACTGCCAGGAATGAAAAGATTATCGACAAACAGGCAACAACCATCGGCAAGAATAAGAATGATATCGAGGCCCAGGAAAAAACCAAGGCTGAACTGCAGAAGAGCATCGACATGATGGGCAGGATAGAAAACCTTACCAATCAAAATGTCAGCTCTTACGTCCAGGATCTTGAAGGGGTGGATATCCTTTTAAATGATGAACTTAGAAAGAAATTGATTTCACCCCTAAAGAACCATCCGAGAATACAATACACCAATCCTCCACTGACGGCGAGAGAGCTTGAACGGATTGCCTTGGACGAGGAAGCGAAAGTCATCAACAGAATCGGTGGTTTTACGGGGATAAGCAAAAACAAGGCTTTTGAGGAAATACGCAATATCCGTACTGACGTCCAAACCATATTGTTTGGTATTGTTGGTGCCAGTCAGAAGGAAGGAATTAAAAAGGCCAACAGGGAAATATACAAGGGTGTAAAGCAGGAACTGGCTGAAATTTATAAGAAGGCAGACAAATACGAAGCGATAAAAAAAGAAGGAGTTTCTGAGGCTTCGCAGGTTAAGGAACTGAAGGAAGATGCCAGCAGAGCGAAAGTAGCTGAAGATATGTTGGAGTTCGCCTGGCCAGGTGTTACCAAGGCAAAGAATGTTCTTTCAGATCCGACACTCGATAAGCACTATATGACGGACGAACAGAAGGAACAAGTTCTGAAGGTCCTGCGTGAAGAACCTAAGAACCGACTGGAGGATATTGAGAAGCTGATTGACTATGCTGGAAACTTCCGTAATATAACGCCTGCCACCAAGGCAGAAGCTATTACATTGGCTGCAGAAGAATGTATCAAGAATGTAACGGAGAAAGGCTATGATGTCATGGCAGAAGCTACAAAGGGGGTCGAGTCAATAGCAGCTGACCTTGGAAAAGAAATTGGCGAGGTGGCCAACAGTACTGCAGCTGCAGCCGTATGCCTGATGTTTGGTTATTTGGATGCTGCCACGACAGTATCAAATAGCATGGGTGGAGGTGGTGGCAATCCGGAACTGCCAAAGAAAAAGGACGATGAGGATAACCGCCATTTCTATGGCAGATGCATGCAAGCGGCAATCAAGATGCACACACCGAAGAAACAACAGTCAAGGGGACATCATATGTAACCGGCATCGGTAATATAGATAATCATCTATAATTTACGCATCAAATATAGACTGGCATCTATATTTTATAGGCTCCAGTCTATATTTTGCGCATTTTTTGGGGTAATCCGTTTGAAAAATAATGGATAGCGGACTGCGGTCATAGGTAAGATAATCTTACCCAAATAAGCAAGGTTATCTGTTATATTGTTCCGGCATCGGTAACGGAATTATTTCTGGTTATGATAATATTCAAAAAGATATTCGGCTGGACTCTTTGTTATTCCTTCCCGTTCACGGACAACACATAATTTGGGTCCATCGACACACTTCTTTATCATCAGGAACCATATTTGCGGCGTGCCGACGATGATAAGATTGTCATCATAATCTTCTCCTGTTTCCCTGACGCAATTTACTTTCCGGAAGGTGTGGCGATAGATCCGCTTTCCCTTTTTGTTCCAGATGGTAACCTTAACATAATCCTCCAGCACATCACCGACGTCGAATTTGACTAATACACTGTCATAACTCTCACCTTCAAGGTTCAGCATGTCGATTTTTCTTTCAAAGGAAACATCATAGATTCCTCCTGCGAATGTCATCATTACAGATAATAACATCACCATAATACAAACTATCTTCTTCATAACTCTGACTTTAAATTTTTTATTTATGATTATTTTGCTCCAAAGTTATATAATGCGTTAGACTCTATCAAGAAAAATAATTTATTCGTCTTGATTTAACGCATTTAAGACTTCTGGGCACAAAAATAAGTAATCCTGATGAAATACCAGGAACTTAAAAATTTAAAGTCATATATTAACAATTTTGCGACTATCCATTATACGGATAAAGGTCCCAGTCCTGCAGAGCATCGTCCGGGGACTGACCGTAGGTGTCAATAGCATCCGTCACCTCCTTCTCCAGGTGGTACGGCTTAGCCATCTCAATAGCCTGCTCTCGGGTGAATCTCGACGCGGCCACATGTTCCTGATGGCGCTTTATCAGCAGCTGCTTGTATGGAATGGGCTTGATGTGGTTCCACCAGTCTTCAGGCAGTTTAATCTTCTTCATTTTCTACCATTTATATGGTTGGGCCTGCTTAATAAACTCGTCATGTGGCAGTTCTGCCAGTCTATCTTGTTCTTCTGGAGAACAATTCAACAGATGGGCAACTTGCCTCTGCAGACATTTTACTGTGTGCTCGTCATATCGACGATTACGCTCTCTCTCTTCTTCTCTTTCTTTGTTAGTCATGTTTTCTTTTATTAAGATACTGATATAATGTGGCCTTGCTTACTCCAGTGGCTTTGGTGATCTCGGCAACGGTACAGCTCTTGCTATCGTACATGCGCAGCGCAAGATTCAACTGTTCCTGATCGATGGCAGGACGGCCACCATGACGGCCACGTGCACGTGCTGCCTTTAAGCCTTCCGCAGTCCGCTCTCTTATAAGGTCTCTCTCCATTTCGGCGACAGCGGCCATGACGGTGAACACCATCTTTCCCATCGGTGTCGTGGTGTCGATATTCTCTTTCAATGATTTGATATCGGCTCCTGCCTGGTGAATTTTCTCAACCAACTCGATAAGTCCTTTGACGGTACGACCAAGGCGTGACAGTTCTGTGACTACAACAACATCACCGGCACGCAGCGCATCGAGCAGCCGGGTAAGTTCCGGACGCTCTTTGCTGGCTCCACTGACTTTCTCCTGATAGACCCGTTCACAGCCTGCTGCAGTAAGCTGGTCTATCTGGCGGTCAAGCGACTGCCCGGCGGTTGAAACTCTACAATATCCTATTATCATATAGTCATTTTATGCAAGCCAATTTTGCGCTCTTTCAGACATACGGTCATACCAGAGCATTTCTTCTCTCATTGCACCATCCTCAGCGGCCATACCCATATTTGATAACACACTCTCCTTGACAACCCTTGCGGAGTATTTGAAGAATCTCTCGATATCTGCTGGTTTCGGCTTAGTCGGTGCCGCATATGCCTGGTCAACCATCTTTTTGAAGTTGTCAAGGGTGATGGGTATAATGATAGATTTACCACCGTAATAAGAAATCGATGTCTGGTGCAGCATATAGAAATGGGCTATGCAGGCCTCATTGATGGTCGGCGCGACAAAAAGACAATAGGCGGGTTTCCCCGTTTGTCTTTTAAGTTTGCCGAGGTGTCTTGATACAGGTTCTCCTTCCATCTCATACTGTCTCTGTCCGGAGGCCATCGTCACCTCGACGATCACATCAAAGTCGCCATAGTCGCATACGATGTCGGCCACATTACCCTGTGCCGTTGACATGGGCTTTCCGAAGTCATCAAACTTCAGGTTCGCCTTGATGTTTCCTCCATCAAGCATCGTCATGGAACGCCAGACATTCCATTCTAACATGAGAGGGATATCATAAAGTTCTTCCCGGTCAATCTGTTGGAATGTAGTCTGTATATCTTCGTAAAGCTTGTAATCCTTCAATTCCACCTGCTGGGCACGGATCAGTTTCTCTTTCCGGCGAGCTGTTTCTTCGATGAGAATTTCCTTCATCTCCTTTACGGGAGTAAACTCAGTGACATAGACATCAGGAAACTCATCCCGTATCTTCTCATATAAGAGAGTTGGATTGTCTGTCAGAAGTTCCGGCTGATGAGGATTGGTCAGATAGAAAACATATTTTCTCTCATTGTCAACGAAGCACGGCTCTCTGTCAGTGTTGTCCAGGAAGAACTTAACTTCCTCCATCTTCTCTTTCATGATGGTGAGCGTTTTGCCAACGTATGACACGTTAATCATGCCCGTTGCCCTCAGATACCTGAAGCAGGCATCGGCATAATCCCTCATGTTGCTGCCTTTCACTTTAAGAAACACATCGACAGCCTTACTCTTCTGTTCCCTTGTCTTAGTATCGCCAGCGTTTATTTCGTCAGCATAGATGGAACGCAGCTCTCTTGCAAGATAATCTCCCCTGAAGATTTTATAGCTTCCCCTGTGTTTCTTCTTTGCTTCCCTGAAGGCAAGGATCTTCTGTATGATTTTGTCGAAGTCCCGATAATCGGTAAGCTGCATCCCGAATATCATCAGTTCGTCGAACTTCAATTCGCCAAGGGTATATATCAGCCTGAATATTTCAAGATATGGCTTTACCCAGAACTCTGCCGCCTTGTCTGTCGGCTGATGATATGGGGATGGTATCTGGAACTTCAGCAGCTGCCGGAGGAATATCTCGTTGGTGTATCTGGCATCGACAAGTTCTTCACCCGCCCTGGTCAATTCAATGACTGGTGACAGGGTGACGAACCCAAGTGCTTTCGGGGCACGGTTTATCCTGTCCCTTGCACTAAATGCAGGATCCTTTGCACCTTGCCCGTGAAAGAAATCCTCGTCTCTGAGGACTTCCATAAACCCCTCCTGGTTCTCTTTATTCCACGGCTTGCCGGAGAAGTTCTTTGCGAGTAAATCAATCTCCGGGATCATCTTTTCTGGTGACCTCGGAGATGTTATCATAAATAGTACCTTACTGTCTAACCTTGCCATAATTCAATAATTTGCAACGAGAATATGCTTTGCTTCAGAATGGAACCTGTTCCTGATGTTCACGGCGTATGACTTATCGTATTCTCCGATAATCATATTTCCGTAAAGCTCTTCCGTCAGAGGTGTTTTGCCAATGACCAAAAGCACCCGGCATGGTAAGTTCCTGATGTCTTCGGCCAATGCACGATGTGAGGCCTCGTTGAACCCTTCTCTGTATTCCTCATTCCCGTAATCAGAGAAGATACAGTCGTATGGAGGGTCGAGAAACATGAAATCGTCCGGCTGTGCCTGGTTGAAGATTTCTCTGTAGTCCTGATTCATGATCTCCGTCCTCTGAAGAAGGTCGCTGTGTGCTTCGGTGATGATGGCCGTATTGAAGTTCTTGTACCTTCCATAAGGCACATTGTACTCCCCATTCCTATTGAACCTTATCATCCCCGAATAGGCCGTTTTGTTGATGTAATAATAGAGGGCCGCTTCTGAATAAGCCGGGCGTGTCAAGCCGTTGTACATGTCACGCAGGCGGTAATACAGTTCTTCGTTCTCGTCGAGCACCCTTTTATCTGGTGCAGCGGCCTTCCTCTTCTCGAAACGCTTCCTATTCCGATTATAAATCTCTTCTAATCTGCCCAGTTCCTCATGGAGGTGTGGATAGTCATCACGCACACCAAGATAGAACTGAATGAGCTTTGTGTTTATGTCGTTAATAATACCGCGCTCAGGCTCCAGATAGAAGAACAGGGAACCACCTCCAAAGAACGGCTCTATATACCTTCCTGCATATTCAGGAATGTGCG
>Ga0247610_10006224_pt1 | contig 12455 bp, 13 predicted proteins | sample 174DNAGHGhighgp2_FD_193483 | JGI IMG/M metagenome (GOLD analysis project Ga0247610, IMG submission 193483) | Sheep rumen microbial communities from Palmerston North, Manawatu-Wanganui, New Zealand - 1742 DNA GHGhigh gp2 | ecosystem: Host-associated > Mammals > Digestive system > Stomach > Rumen...
AAGATAGGGTTAAAACCGACGATTACTGCTATAAATAATGGAATTGATATAGCATTAGCTAATAAAGAAACGCTTGTTATGGCCGGTGACGTTGTTATGCCTCTTGCAAAACAAAAAGGTGTCAATATTATTCCAGTTGACAGTGAACACTGCGCAATCCATCAATGCATAAAAGATATTTCTCAAGTAGAAAACTTAATAATCACAGCTTCCGGCGGTCCTTTTTTAAAAAAAAACGTAGAAGAAATGAAAAATGCAACTGTAGAGGAAGCTCTTAATCACCCAAGATGGAATATGGGTAAAAAAATTACAGTAGATTCTGCAACGCTTATGAATAAGGGGTTAGAAGTTATAGAAGCTCATTATTTATTTAATATGGATTACGATAGAATAAAAGTAGTAGTTCATCCGCAGAGTATTGTGCATTCGGCAATAGAGTATGTTGACGGCAGTGTTATAGCACAGCTTGGGCTACCCAGTATGCATATTCCGATTCAATATGCAATTTGTTATCCTGAAAGGTACGAGGGAATTAAATCTAAAAGTTTTAGTTTCTCTGAAATCGCAAGGTTGGATTTTGAAGAACCGAATTGGGAAAAATTTAAAGCTCTCTCCCTTGCTTATGAAGCGGGACGCATTGGCGGTTCGTCAACTGTATGCTTAAATGCAGCAAATGAAGAAGCAGTGTTTGCATTTTTAAAAGGTCAAATAAAATTATTTGATATTATAAACATAACAGAAAGTATGCTTTCTATGCATAGCATTATCAAAAATCCTTCAATAGAAGAAATCTTTGATATAGATAACGAAATCAGAGAAAAAACAAAAGAATTATTTTGTTATAAGGTATAGCAAAGTTATCTTAATAATAATTGTTTTTCCTGAATACTTTTCATCCAGCTTTGGTTATTTAAATACCAATCAATAGTAATCTTAATACCTTCTTCAAATGTTAAAGACGGTTTCCAACCAAGCTCGGATGTGATTTTGTCGTTTGATATAGCATAACGTCTGTCATGACCCAATCTATCTTGAACATATTCTATTGAGCTTTCATCTTTACCCATAGCATTCAATATAAGTCGAGTGATTTCCATATTAGTTTTTTCGTTATGTCCGCCAATATTGTAGACTTCGCCGACTCTACCCTTATGCAAAACTACATCAATAGCTTCACAGTGATCATAAACATATAACCAATCTCTAACATTTAGTCCGTCACCATATACGGGAACCTTTTCTCCCTTTAATAATTTGGAAATAAAGAAAGGTATTAATTTTTCAGGATATTGGTAAGGCCCGTAATTGTTTGAACATCTTGTGTTTAGCGTAGGCAGCCCGTAAGTTTCTCTGTACGCTCTAACAAGCATGTCAGCGCTTGCTTTACTTGCAGAATAAGGACTGTTTGGAGCAAGTGGTGTTGTTTCATAGAAATATCCTGTTTTACCCAATGTACCATATACTTCATCTGTTGATACTTGTAAATATCTTTCTACACCAAATTCTTTGGATGCTTGAAGAAGATTCAAAGTCCCTTGTACGTTTGTTTCTACAAAAATTTCCGGATGTTTTATTGAATTATCAACATGTGATTCTGCTGCAAAGTTAACAACAAATTCAACTTCTGAAATAAGGTCTCTTACTAAATTTCTGTCACAAATATTACCGTGAACAAATGTATAATTAGGATTGTCTTTAACATCATCCAAATTTTCAAGATTGCCACAATATGTGAGTGCATCTAAATTTATTATCTTGTAATCAGGGTGTTTTTTTAGTTCATGTCTTACAAAACAACTACCAATAAATCCGGCACCGCCGGTAACAAGCATTTTCATTATCCGATTTCCTCTTTATTTATTTCACATAATCTGGGTTGAACCTTGTCTTTATCTGATAATAACGGTTCAAAATCAATTTCCCAATCGATATTTATATCTTTATCGCACCACAAAATACCTCTGTCTGCATTTGGTGCATATTCACCGCTGGCTTTATATAAAAGTTCTACTTCAGCAGATAAAGCTACAAATCCATGAGCAAAACCAACCGGTATATATAACATATTTTTATTATCTTCTGATAGTTCAACTTTTATATATTGTCCAAAAGTTTCTGACTTAGGACGAATATCTACTGCAACATCAAAAATTTTTCCTTTCGCACATCTTACAATTTTTGCTTGCCCATGCGGATAAGCTTGATAATGCAGTCCCCTTAGTACACCTTGTGTGGATTTTGAGTGATTATCTTGATTGAAATCATCCTTTATTCCATTTGCAACAAAATCTGATTTCTTGTATGTTTCCATAAAAAAACCGCGTGAGTCGCCAAAGACTCTCGGTCTTATAAGAATTAAATCTTTAATTTTTTGCGGTTCAAATTCAAATGGCATAACTAAATTATACGACAAACAAAATCTATGTTAATATATTTTTATGGACGATTTTAAACATTATACGGTTATGCTGAATGAAGCTGTTGATGCACTTGAACCTCAAAGCGGAAAAATCTATGTGGACTGTACTTTAGGCGGGGGTGGACATAGTGAATTGATTTTGAAAAAAATTCAACCAAGCGGAAAATTAATAGCTTTTGATATTGATGATGAGGCAATTGCACATTCAAGAGAAAGATTACAGGAATATAAAAATTTAACAATTATAAAATCTTCATATATAAATATAAAAGAAGAATTAAGCAAATTGGGAATAGAAAGAATAACCGGCGGTGTATTGCTGGATTTAGGTGCATCGTACCATCAATTAACGAAACAAGAACGCGGTTTTTCTTTTTCTAAAGAAGCTTCTCTGGACATGCGTTTTGACATGTCTTCAGACTTTTCTGCATTTGATGTTGTAAATACCTATAAAGAGGATGATTTAGTCAAAATATTTAGTGAATACGGGGAAGAAAGATTTTCTAAAAGAATAGCCAAAAAAATCGTTGAAATTAGGAAGAACAAAACGATAAATACAACAACAGAACTTGCGGATATTATTATAAGCGCAACTCCCAGAGTAAAAACATCAATACACCCTGCTACTCGGGTGTTTCAGGCGATAAGAATTGAAGTAAATAACGAGTTAAAAAATGTAAAGATTGTGCTTAACAAAATATTGGATTTAATAGATGTTGGTGGTATAATTTCTGTTATAAGCTTTCATTCTTTGGAGGATAGGATAGTTAAACAGACTTTTAAGTATGAAAGCAGTAAGTGCAGATGTAATGATTTAATTTGTACTTGCAAACCGCCAATAATAGAGCTTGTAAACAGAAAGCCGATTATGGCGAGTGAGAAGGAGATTTTAGAAAATCCACCGTCGAGAAGTGCTAAGTTAAGGGTTGTTAGATGCATAAACCGAAGGTGAGCTAGAAGTATTTCCGGCATGTGCCAGTATCTTATGGGAGTATAGGAGATTTAGTTTTGGTTTCGGCATTAAAGCTAAATAATAATGATAAACCTGTATTAGAAAGCTTAATTGAGAAGTTTTCAGGGGAAGCAAAACAAAAATATTATATAGAAGAAAACAGAGTAAGCAGTCCTTTTGTAGATCGGTCTGTGCAAAAATTAGCTGTTAATAGTATAATAGAAGGGTACTTTCCAAAGGAGCATTTAGTAAAAGACATGGCAATAAAAAGAGTTAATAAATCATTATGCGTTATTTTAAGCATTCTTATTGCTGTAGTTGTTGTAAGTTATTATTTTGTTATTTCAAGTGAAATGAAATTGAATGATTTAAGCCGTCAAACAGTTATTTTAAATAACGAAAATGAAGAACTTCAAAATCATTTGGATAGTCTGAAATCTTTTAATAATGTTGATAAAACATTACAGCAAAATAATATGCTTCAAAGAGCAGGACAAGTAATCGAAACCCCACAGATAACAGTTGATACAGAAAAGAAAATGAATAAAAAAGTTACGCGTAAGATTTTTGATTATGCTATTGGTTTTTAGGCTTTAATTTAATTGTTAAATGTGTTAATATAAAATCAGTAAGTCAGTTAGTAAGGATTTGGAATGTACGACTATAAATTACTGATGGATAATGCTAAAGAAGCATCAAAAATGTCATATTCCCCGTTTTCTCGTTTTGCAGTAGGAGCATGCGTTCTTGCAAAAAGTGGTAAGCTATATTGCGGCTGTAATGTAGAAAATTCTTCTTTTGGGATGACAATCTGTGCGGAAAGATGTGCAATTTTTAAAGCTGTATCAGAAGGCGAGCGTGAAATATTAGCAGTTGCAATATATTCACCAAATTCAGATGATTGTAATCCATGTGGAGCGTGCAGACAGGTTATGTATGAATTCCAAGGTGATGATAATGAAATTGAAATAATAACAGAAAATCTTGGTTCATTAACAGTCAGAAAACTAAGTGAATATTTACCTTTTGGATTTAAAATTTAATGTATATAATTGAACTGTTTGTAAAGTGGATTAATAAGAATAAGAGAGGCAACTCCGCAAATCCAAATAATTTGTATGAAGAGGGTGTTGTATACAATGAGGATGGCGAGAAAGTATATGAGGATATTGATGACGCTGAAACTTGTTCCCATAATTTTATGCCTATTGATAGCGTAGGTGAAGTTTTAGCTTGTACAAAATGCGGTTTTGTTATAAAGAAACGAAATAAAAATCCATTTATAAAGTAGAAAGTACAAAAAGTCAGACAAAATCTCATAACTTTTGTCTGACTTTTTTACATTTCATTTCTGGCAATTACAGTCTATTATTGCGCAAATTTACCGGTATAAAATCCCATAAGATTTGCCAGTCTCTGCTGTTTTTCAACAGCTCTTTCTACATTTTGCTTGATTTTTTCAAGCTCATTCAATAAAGTGTTTAAATCTTTACGTCGTTTGCTCTCTAGGCGTTCCTCCTTATTTGTCTGTACTCTGCATTCCGTCAAATCAACTTCAAGCCAGTTTGGCGAAAAGCATCCCTTATTAAATTCTTTTTTTGAATTATTCATTTTATACTCCTAATAATTTTTTGCAGGTTTAAATAAGTTAGCAAAGTTTTCTACATACCAACTAATTTTTGACACCCAATCTTTGCATTCTAATAAATCACGTTTAACATTTTGAAATTCTTTAGAGTTAAAGTTGAAAGCAGTCATTTCTGAATATTCAACTAACATCTCGTGTTCGTCATGTTCCATAAAACTTACTCCTTTTAAAAACGTCTTTTTCAATAACTCATATACCTATCAACTGCTATACACTTTTTTGTTTTTTGCTTACACTTTATATATCGGCACATTTTTGTAAAACTTTAGTGTTTTAAGGCAAATATTTACATTTTGTTACATAGTATGCCTAAAATTCAATAAAAAGAGGAAATATGGATTATATATCAGCAATAAAATTATTAACAAGTAATAAAAACTTTTATATAGATTTATCGTTAGACAGAATAAAAAAAGTGTTAGAAACTTTCGGGAACCCCCAAGATTCTTTAAAATGTATACATGTAGCCGGTACAAACGGGAAAGGCTCTGTTTGCGCCATGCTGGAAAGTGTATTAAGAGAGACCGGATACAAGACAGGATTATATACAAGTCCTCATATTTGGGATTATACGGAAAGAATAAAAATTAATGGTGTTGATATTTCAAAAGAAAAGTTTGCAGAATATATACAAAAGATTGTAAATACGGGAATCCATCTTACAGAGTTTGAGATATTAACTGTCATGGCTTTTTTATATTTTTATGATGAAAAAGCAGATATCGTTATACTGGAAACAGGTTTAGGCGGAAGATTAGATGCAACAAACGTAATGAATAAAAACTTGTGTTCTGTAATAACCCAGATTGATTTAGACCACACAGACCGTTTAGGTAATACAAAAGATAAGATAGCTTTTGAAAAAGCAGGAATTATTAAACCGGATTGCCCTGTTATAACAAGCATGGGGTATGAAGTAATAAAAGATAGAGCAGATGAATGCAATTCTCTTTTTATTCTAACTGCACCTTATGCTGATAGAGAATATGTTGAAGCGCTTTCTCTTAAAGGTCAGCACCAAATAGAAAATCTTGCACTTGTATTAACAACAATAGATCTTTTGTTTAAAAATATTAAAAAAGAGACTATATTAGAAGGCTTAAGAAAGGTTAAACATCCATGCCGTTTTCAATATATTAAAGAAAAAAATATGATAGTGGATGCATCTCACAATCCTAATGGGATTATGGCATTAAGAACCAATTTGGATAATTATTATCCCCGTATAGAGCGCCGATTTGTTTTTGGCGCTCTGAAAACCAAAGATTATGAACGAATGATGAATATTTTATTTTCAAAAGGTGATGAGGTTTATTTATATGGTTTTGACTATCCAAGCGCATGCAGTTTTGAAGAACTAAATGAAAAATGTCCTATTCCGGCATGCGAATATACTACAGATGTAAAATTAACCGAAGATAAGCTAAATATTATATGCGGTTCTTTTTACATGATAGGAAAAATGCGTGATGTAATATTGTTATAAATTTACATGCGATTAGGGTTGAAAGAGCTAAAAAATACGTTATAATAAAAGTAGCAGTTAAAAATACTGCACCTATGTTCATCAAAGAATGGAAAGGGGCGAAGAGCCCCTTTCTATTTTTTTATTTAGTTATTTGTTAATGTTGGTATAATTATATTGATATGTATAAAACTTTAAAATTCGAGCGAGCTAGAGATTCTCTCAGCTATGTTATCAGGCATTTTAATATTAACGAAATGCATATACCGTATTATTTGTGTGATGTTGTAAGACATACTTTGGTACAAGAAGGATGCAAACCGATTTTCTACCATATAAATGATGATTTTATGCCGACAGATGAATTTGATAAGAATGATTTTGTACTTTATCCTAATTATTTTGGAGTTTGCGATAAAAATGCAAATAAATTGTCCAAAATTTATCCGAATTTAATATTAGATAACGCTCATGCTTTTTTTACTCAGCCATTAGGAATTGCATCTTTTAACTCTGCGTATAAATTTGGACTCGGAGAATTTTCTTATTTGTTCTTAAAAACTGCTGAAATAAGTGATTTTATTTTGAATGATTATTTGGACGAAAAGCTGAGAAGAAGAGAAAAATTTATAGAAATTCATAATAAATATTCTTCAACCAATATTCTTAAAATAGATATTGATTCGGTTCCGTTTTGTTATCCGTATCTCGCAAAAAATCTTGAAGATGCAGATATTATTGCTAAAGAACTTATAGATAAAGGTTTTGAAGTATACAGATACTGGAACGCAATTCCTGAAAATTATAATGAATATAAATTTTATTCAAGGCTTGTTCCTCTACCAATAGAACCATAAATACTACTTTACACCCGAAATTCTTTTATGATACAATATATATACATATAAGGGATAGAGGAGAAAGATTTTGAGTCAGCAAAATATATTTTCAGATGGTAAGATTGTACCGGTTAACATCAGAGATGAAATGAAAAAGTGCTATATAGATTATGCAATGTCAGTAATTGTAGGTCGTGCGCTTCCTGATGTAAGAGATGGTTTAAAACCTGTTCACAGACGTATTTTATATGCAATGAATGAGTTGGGTATGACCCCTGATAAACCGTTTAAAAAATGTGCCCGTATTGTTGGTGAAGTACTTGGTAAATACCACCCGCACGGTGACAGCTCTGTATATGAAGCGCTTGTGCGTTTGGCTCAAGATTTTAATACAAGATATTTAGTTGTAGACGGTCATGGTAACTTTGGTTCTGTAGATGGTGACGGTGCAGCTGCAATGCGTTATACAGAAGCAAGAATGCATAAGATTACGACTTCTATGCTTGCGGATATTGATTGTGAGACAGTTGACTTTGAACCTAACTTTGATGGTTCATTAGAAGAACCTTCAGTTCTTCCTGTAAGATTGCCGATGTTACTTTTAAATGGTTCATCAGGTATTGCAGTCGGTATGGCAACAAACGTACCTCCTCACAATTTAAGAGAAGTTGTAGACGGAACTATTGCTCTTATAGATAATCCGAATATAACTGTTGCCGAATTGATGGAATACATAAAAGGACCTGACTTTCCGACAGCGGCTACAATTGTAGGTATTAATGATATTAAGCAGGCTTATGAAACGGGGCGCGGTTCTATAAAAATGCAAGCTGTTGCAACAATTGAAGAAATACCGGGTGGTGCAGGAAGACAAACAAGAACTGCTATTATTGTAACAGAAATTCCTTATCAAGTTAATAAATCAATGCTCATTCAAAAGATAGCAGATTTAGTTAAAGAACAGAGAATTAACGGAATTTCAGACCTTCGAGATGAATCGGACAGAGAAGGTATGAGAATAGTAATTGAACTAAAACGTGATGCTAAGCCTGAAGTAGTTAAGAATAATTTGTTCAAGTATACTCAGCTTTGTACAACATTCGGTTACAATATGGTAACTTTATGTGGTAAACAACCAAGATTACTGAATCTTTATGAAGTTCTTAATGAATTTGTTGAGCACAGAGTTGAAATTGTTACCAGAAGAACAATTTATTACTTAAAGAAAGCAAAAATCAGAGCTCATATTTTGGCTGGTTTGTTGATTGCACTGGGCTCTTTGGATGAAGTTATTGAACTGATTAAGGGTTCTAAAACAACAGATGATGCAAGAAACGGTTTAATGAACAGATTCGGACTTGATGTAGATCAGGCAAATGCAATCCTGGAAATGCAATTAAGACGTTTAACTGGATTGGAACAAGATAAAATTAAGACTGAATACGATGAGCTATTGAAAAAGATAGCAGAATATGAAGAAATTCTTGCAGACAGACAAAAAGTTCTTGATATTATAAAAGCTGAACTTCTTGAAGACAAGGAAAAGTACGGCGATGACAGACGTACACAAATAGTTCCTGATCAAGGTGAAGTAACAATAGAGGATTTGACACCAAACACACCAATGGCAGTGTTTATTACTCATCAAGGATATTTGAAGAGAATTTCACTGGATACTTTTGAACGTCAAAACCGTGCAACAAGAGGTAAATCAGGAATAAAAACGAAAGATGATGATGATATTCAACACTTCTTTACTGCAATGATGCACGATAAAGTATTGTTCTTCTCTTCTAAGGGTATTGTATACAGCTTAAATGTATATGACTTCCCTGAAGGTGGACGTCAATCAAAAGGACTTCCTATTGTAAACGTTCTTCCGATAGAACAAGGTGAACAAATAACTGCCGTTGTTCCTGTAAGCAATTTCTCACACGATTTGAATTTAATTATGTTAACTCAAAAGGGATACATAAAGAGAATAGAACTTGATAACTTTGCATCAATAAGAAGAAGCGGTATCATTGCTATTTCTCTTGAAGAAAATGACAGATTGAATTGGGTTAAACTTGCAAAGGGTAATGACGAAATAATTATCGGTACTTCCTGCGGAATGGCAATAAGATTCCCTATTGAAGATTTGAGACCGTTAGGCAGAAGTGCTCGTGGTGTTATTTCTATGAAATTGAGAGCAGCAGATACAATCGTAGGGTGTGATATTGTTCCGCGTGATTATGATGCTGATCTTCTTGTTGTTACATCTGACGGATTCGGAAAACGTACAAAATTATCAGAATTCCGTTCACAAAACAGAGGCGGTATCGGTTTAATTGCAACTAAATTTAAATCAAACGCGTCAAGACTTGTTGCATTGACAATAGTTGAAGAAAAAGACGAAATTATGCTTGTTACGGCAAACGGTATTGTAACAAGAATTAAAGCCGGAGATATTTCTTGTCAGGGCCGTCCTGCAACAGGTGTAAGAGCTCAAAATCTTATTGACAATGATTCTGTAGTTTCAGTTAACAAAATAGTAAATACAGATAAAGATGGCGATGAAGATTTCGAACAATCTGAAGGATGTGCACCGGAAGATATGATTGATGGTGAACAAACATCTTTGATAGATGAGTAAACAACAATATAACAAATTTAAAAAAACAGAGTTACAAAATTAATTCGTAACTCTGTTTTTGCTTAATATATCTTAAAAAAAATGGCAATTTTTAATAAAAAATATACTTTATATAAGTGTAGCAGGTTTATTTTTGGGTAATATAGTGACAATTTACAGTAATTACAGTATGAACAATTTGGATTATTCCAAAATGTCTCCCAGCTTTAGGGAGCACTATCAGGGTGCAAAAGTTTTGACACGTCCTATTGAACACGTAGAAAATATTGTTACAAATACTGTAGATTCGTTTGTGCCGCAAGAAGAACAGGATGAGGAAGCCAAGAAATCTAGAAAATTAGGAATTAAGGTTGTTAGTACCGTTGGTGTTTTGGGAGCATTAGTAATGTTACTTAACCCTAAATTTTTAGGTTCTTTGAGCGTAAAATTAAAGACATTAGCTGCTAAAGCTGACAATCAGGCTAAAGTAAATGGCTCTTTTATGAGTAAAGTGTATAAATACGGTCAAATTGCATTAGAACGTTTTTCAAAAGGAGTAAATATTCTAAATAATTTGAATACAACAAAAGATGAAGGCTTTAAGTGGTTATGTACTGCTAAAAAAGATTTTTCAAAAATAAAAAATGAAACTTTTAGAAACTTTTTGGAAAAACTGGACCGCGGTTTTGTTAAATTTATGACAAAACCACATAAGGCTATAACTAGATGGTTTGATGCTATTAGTAAGCAGACAGTTTACGGAAAATATAAAAAAGTTAATAATGAGATGAATTCATTAGATGAAATTTTGACAAAATATAAGGATAAATTAACACCTTCAGAAAGGATATTACTTCAAACAAAACTTGATAGTATAAGAGAAACTCAAAAATATTTTGCTAAAGAAGGTATTGCTGCAAGATTAAAGCAGCAAGAGGATATGATGTCAAACTTAGAAAAAGAAACTATTAACAGAATTACGACATTTGGATCTAATATGTGGAACGGTGATGTTAAGCGAGGCAAGTATTTAAGAAATAACCTTGATTTTTGGGTTGAATCGATAATGATGCCTCAAAGAAATAAAATAGAACAACAGGGTGCAAATGTTGTAAATTCTCTTGTCGGTGACGGAAAGTCAATAAGGGGTAATTATGGAGAAATAATTGATATTTTGTCACCTCATTTAAAAAATGAAGAAAAGAAAGTTTTGGAAGGCTGTATTAATGATTTGGGTAAATATTTAAGAAATGCAAATAAAAGTGAATGCATAGAATATTTTGATAAAAAACGGGATTTAATGCTTGGTAGTGCTCCTACGGATATTTTAACTGCATTAGGCGGTTTGGCATTCAGCGGAGTTATGATAGGTACGGCTGATGATGCAAAAGAAAGACTTTCTCGTGCTGTGACTCTTGCATTTCCGGTTGTTGCAGGTCTAGGAGTTTCAATGGCAACGGCTGCGGCACTATATTCCGGCGGAATTGGCTTGGCAGTGGGTACAGGCTCCAGTTTAGGTTTAAGTAAATTAGGAAATGCTATTGATAAAAAATTTATTACAAAAAATAAACCTGAAAGTGATTCAAAGGAGGTAAAAAGTGCTTAGCGGATTCTTTCAACAATTTTTAGAACGTTTTGTTTTAATGTTTCATAATCCTTGTTATTGTCAATTATATAATTCCAATCTTGAACATTATCAAGATCAATTTCTGTAATGTCATCTTCGCCGATAAGTTTTCCTCCGCGCAGCTCACGAATGTCTCTATTCGCTTCAACTCTTATAGAAATTGCACCAGCGTTTTTAAAAGTTTCATATTCATATTTTAATCTGACATCTGTTACGACAATATTACCCTCTTGTTCTATTATTTTTTTTATCCAGAAATTCGGAGAAATACTTCTTCCGTAATTACCTAAATCTATAAGCCCTTGGCGATATTTGGGTTTATTTGCTTCAATTTCTTCATAAGTTACATTGTGCGTTTTTCCGTATTCCAATTTAATAATATCGCCCATAGCAAAACGCCTAAAATCAGGCATTGTATCCATTAAAATCTTTGCTGCGGTATCTTTACCGGAGTACTGTTTCCCTGAAAATATAATTATTTTATCTGCCATGAAAACCTACCTTTATTATTGCTATGGCACCGGATCATATCCGCCTTCATTTAACGGGTGACATTTGCAAATACGTTTGATGCCTAACCATCCGCCTTTTATGATACCATATTTTTCTATTGCCAGTTTTGTATATTCGGAACAGGTAGGGTAGAACCTACATCTAGCAGGTGTATATGCTGAAATTTTTTGGTAGCACTTTATTAAAAACAGTATGAAATTTTTTATCATACTATAAATTTTATCATGTATAACAAATCAAATTCAATAATACTTATATTAAAACTTGAAATTTGAGAATTTATATTCTAAAATTTTTTTAAATAAGAAAGGAGTCAATAATATGAAAAAATTATTAACAGTTTTGGCATTAGTTGCTTTTTCAAGCACAGTTATGGCA
>Ga0247610_10006229_pt1 | contig 12452 bp, 14 predicted proteins | sample 174DNAGHGhighgp2_FD_193483 | JGI IMG/M metagenome (GOLD analysis project Ga0247610, IMG submission 193483) | Sheep rumen microbial communities from Palmerston North, Manawatu-Wanganui, New Zealand - 1742 DNA GHGhigh gp2 | ecosystem: Host-associated > Mammals > Digestive system > Stomach > Rumen...
CCTCTATTACCAACCTGCCTTCTACCGCGAGATGCGCTACCCTGACGGCAGCTTGAATCCGGATATCCGCTCGCAACGTTCCGCACAGGTGGTGGCCGGTGCCGAGTACCATTTCAAGATGTGGCGTCGTCCGTTCAAGTTCACGGCAGAGGCTTACTACAAGTACCTCGACCGCCTGATCACCTACAACGTGGATAACGTGCAGATTATCTATAGCGGCTATAACAACGCCAAAGGTTTCGCCACGGGTATCGACCTGCGAATCAGCGGCGAGTTCGTGCGCGGATTGGAGTCTTGGTTCACCGTTTCCCTGATGAAAACCATGGAGGACGTTATCGGCGACTACACCATTGACGAAAATGGCAACCAAGTTGAGGAGGGCTACATCCCGCGTCCCACCGACCAGCGAGTGGCCTTCAACCTTTTCTTCCAAGACCATATCCCGAGTTTCCCTCGGTTCCGCGTGCACCTCAACTTCGTCTTCGCCAGCGGTCTGCCTTACGGTCCGCCGAAAGCCGAGCCAGCCATGCGCAAATTCCGCAGTTCATGGTACCGCCGCGTCGATATCGGCTTCTCCTTCATGTTGTTGGAGCAGAGCCGCGACCGCATGAAACACAAATCCGCCTTCTTGCGTAGTATCAAGAACGCCGGCATCAATCTGGAGGTCTTCAACGTGCTGGGCATCAACAACGTGTCGTCATACATGTGGATCACCGACATCTACAACAACCAACGACCAATTCCAACATATCTCACTGGCCGTCTAATCAACGTGAAATTTATCGTAGAATTCTAATTGACCGTTGACCGTTGACCGTTGACCATTGACCGTTAACCATTGACCGTTGCCTATTGCCTATTGCCTAAAAAAAGCGGATGCAAGACCAAATCTCACATCCGCTATAAATTACGATTATTGTTTACCTTTAACCGTTATCACATAGCCATCGCCGTGGTAACGTTATGGAAAAACAGGTTATTCATCAGCACGTAGGAGCCTGCACCGGCGAGATAGCCTAACAGGGCGTAAGGGGTGATATGCTTCAGATACCAAATAAAGTCGATCTTTTCCATACCCATCACAGCCACACCTGCGGCAGAACCGATGATGAGGAGGCTGCCACCCGTACCGGCACAGTAGGCCAGGAAAATCCAGAACATGTGGTCGATCGGGAAACTATACATACCCATGGCAGCGGCCACCAGCGGCACATTGTCGATGACAGACGACAGCATACCGATCACCGTGTCTATGAGGTAGTAATTGCCGTTGAAAGCAGTGTCAAGACCGGCAGCAAGCATGGAGAGATGACCCGCGCTCTGCAAACCGGCAACGGCCAGCAGGATGCCGAGGAAGAAGAGGATGCTGGGCAGGTCGATGCGGGTGAGTGCGCCGGCAATCGTATAATGAATCATATCCTTGTCCTTATTCTTCTGGCTAAGTATCTCCGTGACAATCCATAGGACGGAAAGGCCGAGCATAATGCCCATATAGGGTTTCAGATGGGTCAGAATCTTGAAAATCGGGACAAACACCAGAGCGGCGACACCCAAGAAGAAAATCAGGTTACGCTGCCAAGTGGGAAGACCCGCACTTTCCAAGTCCTTGGGACGGAGAGAGGGGTCAATCTCACCCTTCTCCACAAAGGAGACCACTATGAGCGGGATAATCATGGAGATAAGGCTCGGGATGAAGCATTCGAAGAGAACACATTCGGTAGTGACTCTTCCGGCAATCCAGAGCATGATGGTGGTCACGTCGCCGATAGGGCTCCATGCGCCGCCCGCATTGGCCGCCAAAATCACCATGCCGCCGAAGAACCAGCGGTCATGCTTGTCGGGCAATAGTTTCCGCAACAGGGCAACCATCACGATAGCGGTGGTCAGGTTGTCCAAAATAGCGGAGAAGAAGAAAGTGATAAAGCTCAGTATCCAGAGCAGTTTCACCTTGTTGGTAGTCTTGATATTGTCAGTGATGATATTGAAACCTCCGTATGTGTCAATGAGTTCCACTACAGTCATGGCTCCCATCAAGTAAAAGAGGATTTCGGCGATTTCGCCCAAATGGTAGAGAAGCTCATGAGTGACAAGGAAATCCGCGAAGGGATGTTCCGCATCGGGATGATCCTCCAGGAACTCCGCGTAACCCGCGCCGAAATTGGCATGGGAGAAAATGTCCGGGCCCGACAGGATAAAAATGGTCCAAATCAGCACACCGGTAAGCAACGCAAAGGCCGTCTTGTTGATTTTCAACGGGTGTTCAAAGGCTATCCCAAGGTAGCCCAACACAAAGACAATAATCATCAAATAAAACATAACTGCAATGAGTTTAATGAATTACTAGAATAAACTAAATGAGATACCGAGTGACATCGGATAAATCTTCGGTCCCTTGTACTCCGTAAAGAGCGGGGTCACCTGGAAGCTGTAATAGACATCCACAAACTTCCAACCGATTCGGGTGTAAAAGTCAATATTATATTTCATTTTATGGTTGACCAACTTATTCTTGTAGATAGCCGTGTCGGCCGGCACTGCCGGGTCGCTGCCTTTGTAATCCTGATTGATGAGCGCGACCCATCCGCCACGAGCGCCTACAGAAACCTTAAAACCGCAGGGATGGCGATAGCGGAACTCCAACGGGACATTCAAGCTCAAATAGTTCATGATGATATGGTTGTATTTCACATCCGTAGGCATGATATAATACTTCATCATATCGTTGGTCTTGTCATACTGCAGAAGTGCATTACTATACTGGGTATAATAACTCACCCCGATACCCAACCCCACGGCAATGGGTTTGTTTTTGATTTTGAAGTCCCAAATGGCGGAAAAGTTCACACCGGGATCGAACTTCATGTGCTCCACCTCGACGGGCATTCCCATCCAGAAGGTGTGGTATAAATCCATGACAAAACGGTCGCGGAAAACGACGGGTTTCTCCTCCTCTTCATTTTTCGGGGAGGTATATGGGGTTTCGGGCGTCTGCGCCTGCACCAAGGCAAACGCACACACCAACGCTAAAACGGCGGTCAAAAAGTATCTCTTCATAGCGGTTCAAAAAGAATCCGCAAAAATACAAAAATATCACGAATCCGCGATTATTTTGTAAAGATACACCGTAGCATTTTTACAGGCAAATAATACAGCAACGCTCCGAAGGTGAGCACGCTGTTAAGGACGCTGATACGGAAGAAGTCCCAGAAAGGCCGGAAATGGCTGACGCGCTCGCCCTCAGGCGGATAATAGACGCGCACGGGGGTGGAGACTACCGGCACGCCACGCCATGCGGAGAAGACCAGCAGTTCGAGTTCGGCCTCGTAGCGCGGAGTGATGGGCCAACGTAAGTTAATGTTTTCCAGCGGATAAAGCCGATAGCCGCTCTGCGTGTCCTCCAAGTCGATGCCCGTCTGCAGATGGAACCAGAAATTGGAGAACTTGTTGGCGAAGGTGTTCTTTGAGGGCATGTTGTCAGCGGTCAGATTCCGAGAACCTACAATCAATGCACCTTTATGCCGTTGGAAACACTCCAGCAACAAGGGGATGTCCTCCGGGAAATGCTGTCCGTCAGAATCGATGGTAATAGCGTATTTATAACCGAGTTCCAACGCCCGACGGAAGCCCTGCATCAGTGCGTAGCCCTTCCCTCGGTTGGGCGTATAGTCCACGATCTCAGGAATTTCCGACAAAGAACGGACGGCCGCCAAGGTTTCGGGCGTACTGCCGTCGTTCACTACAATAATATTATAGGTATAGACTTGGATGCGCTGCAACACGTCCGCGATGGTCCGCTCGTTGTTATACGTCGGCACAATCACGCAAATGCGCTCTTCATCGCAGAAATGTCCCCAGTCCGTACTCATACCGTTTCAAAAACCAGTGAAAATTTCGTGAATACCGTTGTTTCTGACGACACAGTCCCTTTCACCACCAGCCGTTCACCGTCATCCTCTATTTTCTCGAACGTAATGCACGCCTCCTCGGTGACATCGGGTTTCAACACCTCCACAAACTTGAGGTTCTTGACCTCGCAGAGGGTCAACTTCCGTCCGCACATCTCCTCTAACAACTCCCCGATGATACCGACCTGGCCTACGCCAGGCGTAACCGGGTTCCCCGGAAAATGCGCCTGGTATATCGCGCTGGACGGCAACAACCGGATGGTCACGGCGTTGTCGTGTTTCTCGATTATCGTGTATATGTCGTTATATAATTTCATCGTTTCATCGTTCTTTCATCGTTTATTCATCGTTTCATTCATCGTTTCATCGTTTATTCATTGTATCCTAGGGCTCGGCTCCGCCTCACCCTAGGCTGACACGTGTCGGGCTTGCAGCCCTCGTGGAATAACTGCTAACTACTAACTAATTAAATACGCTTTCCGCAATTTTCTCATTCAATTTCGTGTTGGCAAACGTGATTGTTGTGGTGTCGCCGTTCGCCTCCTTCATCTCGACTTTGGTGACGGCGTTGTGCTTGTCGTTGAAATGGAGGTAGATACTGGTGAACATCTTTTTCAATTTCGGCTGTTTGGGGGTGAGTTTGGCCACCCAAGTGTCGCCGAGGGTGTACATTTCGACGGAAAAGTCGCTGTTTTCGGAGAGGGCGGCGCCAGTGACGCTGTTCATCACAATCTGCGCGATGCCTTTGAAGAGCTGCCCGCTCTGTCCGTCGGCTTTCTTGGTTTTGCCGTCCTGTTGGATGAGGACTTGTCCGTCGCCTTTCACAATGAGGGCGTACTTGTTGGGGGTAGTGTAGGCCCACTTGAGGTTCTTGCCCGCGAAATACATCTGTCCCTTGGAGGTCTGCTTCTCCTTGAGCATTGTGGATTGCCGCACCTGCGTGAAATCGCACTGGATGGTCTTCACCGCCGCGGTAGCCTTCCCCACGGTCTCCACCATCTTCTTGGACTGCTCGGGAGTGGCTTTTTTCATCGTCTGGGCGGAAGCGGTGGTAACGAGAAGGAGCATTACCATGCCCCACACTGCGGCTAGCGCCTTGTATGGGGTTAATTGCACTCCGTGCGTGTTGTCTCTTCGAGACTGCTCAAGGAATTCATTCATCATTCTATTCATCGTTTTTCATCGTTTTTCATCGTTCATTCATCATTCATTCATCATTCATTCATCGTTTCATCGTCACTGCGCCACAAAATAGCACCCCGCCATGATCAGCAGCACGCCAATCCATCGAGTGGCGGGCACGGTTTCGTGGAAGATGAGTACGGCGGCGATCATGCCGAAGACGTAGCTCAGCGAGATGAGCGGGTATGCGCGTGAGAAGGGGTAGTTCTTGAGAATGTGCATCCACAGTACTGCGCCGGCACCGTATGCCGCACCGCAACCGAGCCACCACCAGTTGGTGAGCTGCGAGAGGAAGAATGAGCCTTTCCATTCGAAAGTGCCCATCTTCTGAAGCGCGAATTTCAGAAATACCTGTCCCGAACATAACAAGACAGACTGTATGACAGCAAAAACGATTAGTCTCATAGCGGTTTTTTATGGATTATGGCATGGTCTTCCTGACCTTTTTCGTGGATAATCTGCACATTTTCAAGCTCGTAGAGCGGATGTTCGCCCGGCTCGACCGAGAGCATCCACGCCTCCGAACGGTCTTGCACCTCCAACTGTCCGAAGAAACGGGGCTGCTGCTGTTGCAACTCCGTGAGTTCGTCGTTCGCGCAGACGAGCGCGGTGCGAATCCGGCCCGTCAGCAGGCGCATGAGCGCATCCTGCAAGACCAGTTCGAAGGAGATGGTGCGGTGCGAGTAGGTCGTATTGTAGCCGTGATTTTTCGTGTAAATCGCGATCATCGAGGCCACGGTGTTGTGGGTCGATTGCATGAAACAGGTGGGCATGTTCACCTCCTCGCCCTCGGCTTGCAAACCATTGAGCAACTGAACGGTGTTCTCCATACAGCCCATCGCCGTACCGTTGAGGATGGCATCCGGTTCCCCTACCCCGCTGATTTCCATCGCTTTAAGCGCAGTCACCAAGGCCCGCTTTTGCAATTTGCCCATGCGGCGTGCCTTCATCGGCGGGAGGTAGTGTCCGTATTCCTCCGCCGGCACATCTTTCACGATAGCAGTAACATACACCTTATTCATAGCGCGACAGGATTATGGACGAATCATTGCCCCCGAACCCAAAAGCGTTGCACATCACGTGACGCAAGTCCGCCTGCGGGGCTTTCTTTCCGGAAACCGGGGTAATGCATTGTTCGTCAGGATTTTGAAATTCGGATTGATACGGCAGGAAGCCGTTCTTCAGTGCCAGCAGACAGAAAACCGCCTCGATGGAGCCGGACGCGCTGGTCGTGTGGCCCGTATAAGATTTCGTCGAGGAGACCGGCGGCAGTTGTTCGCCAAATACCCGTCTCAGCGCGGCACTCTCCGACGCATCGTTGTTCGGGGTACCCGTACCGTGCGCGTTCACGTAGCCGATATCCGACGGGGACAGTTCCGCATCCGCAATCGCTTGCGTCATAGCCAGGTACGAGCCTTCGCCATCTTCTGACGAAGCCGTCTGGTGGAATGCGTCACAAGCGTTCCCGCAACCACTGAGCACGCCGAAAATCTGCGCACCGCGCTTCCGGGCCGACTCCTCGCTTTCGAGCACGAGATAGGCCGCACCCTCGCCAAGGTTCAGCCCCGCGCGGGTCTGGTCGAACGGACGACAACGCTCCCTGTCCAGAATCATCAGCGACTTGAAGCCGTTGAGGTGGAACAGCGACAGTGCTTCCGCACCACCCGCCACCACGATGTCACGCTCGCCGCTCTCTATCATCAACTTGCCCATTATCAACGCATTCATAGCGGAAGAGCAAGCTGTGGAGACGGTCGAGATGTAGTCGAAATCGCCACAACTGTCGGCAATGTCGTTGGTCGCAGCACCGCAGTCGTGCACATCGGGATGTCCTTCCGGCAACGGATTCGGGAAGAGGCTTTCGGTGACGTCCATACCACCGACTGTAGTGCCGGAGATAAGCGCCAGACCTTTGTGTTCCAACAAGTTGGCCATCGACAAAGCCTCTCGCAATGCGGCAGCCCCGAACAAATGGGTACGCGAATACAACCGTCCATCGGGCAATTGCAGCATCCGACGCAACTCATCGCTGGACAACTGCACCTCCCCGACGGGGAATTCGCGATGCCCCGTGGGTAGATAGCGCACCTCCCTGATGCCGGAGATTCCCTGCATCAGCGCAAAACCGTTCGCCACCACGCCCAAACCGAGCGCGGAAACGACTCCCATTCCAGTTATGACGACCCTCGGACGCATTATTTCGTACGGTTGGCGGCTACGTAGTCGGCCATCGTGCGCACAGAGGCGAAGATCTCCTTGCCCTGCTTCGGGTCGGCGATCTTGATGCCGTAGTTGCGCTCCAGGAGCACGATCAGCTCCAGCACGTCGATGGAGTCGAGTCCGAGACCCTCATCGCCGAACAACGGCGCGTTATCGTCAATGTCCGCGGGGGTCATTTCTTCGAGGTTCAGAGCCTCGATCATTTTGGATTTCAGTTCTTCTATTAATTCCATATTACTTTGGTTTTATGTTCTGGCCCCACACTGCGCTCCACTGCGTTCCGCTTGTATGGGGTTAATTGCGCTTCGCACGTTTTGCCTCTCCGAGGCTATGCGTTATCGTATCATCGTCGTTAATCGTATCATTATCATTCAGTGCTGCACCATTCCGGCCGACGATAGGAGGCCGGAATCTCAGCCTCGCCAGCGAACGCATTGTCTTTAATTGCAATTTCCATCTCCGCCTCAAAGTCTGTTTCCGACACCGCCTCCACCCAGCCGGTGAGCACGCTCGTGGTCTCGCCGTCCATGAAGGCGCGGGCAATAGCCTGGTTCATGGCCTCTTGCGATTTCTCGGGGAGGAGGATGAAACTGCTTTCGCCGTGGTATTTGTTGCGGATGGCGATCTCGCCGGTGACGATGTTGGGCAGCGTATAAACGAACACGGAGGGCGACGGGTAGAAGTCCGCAGGGTCGGCAATCGTCTTCTGGAAGGTTCGGTCGGCGTTGAGCGAGGAGTTGCGGTTGAAGAGAATGACCGCGCGGTCGGCACGCGGCACGAAACGCTCCGTGCCCTCTTCCGCCAACAAAATTTCCGACGCGACAAACCCGACCTTGCAAAGCACGTCCATCTTGAAGAATTTCGGGTAGTCCATGTTATATTTGCGGTACAGCATCGTCAAAAATGACTCGCCCGAAACGGCCTCCGCCACGCGATTTCCGTTCACTTCCAAGTAGTTAGGAGTCAGTTTAACTGTATGTTTTACCATCGTGTTCATTTCAGATTGGGATTAGTAAATGCGGATGCGGCATTACATCCGCCGAATCCAGACAACAATTTCACAAACGCATGCTTCTGTGTGTCAATAGATTCGGAAGATACCAACACAGGATTGGTAACTCCTAACTCGTCGAAGCCTCTGGTAGCGGGCACTTTGCCCTCCTCCAGCGCCCGCATAGTGAGCAGGGTTTCTAAGACACCGGCGGCGCCGAGCGTGTGCCCGTAGTATCCCTTCATGGCGTTCACGGGAACAGCATTCAATCCCGCGCGATTGATGGCGATGGACTCCATCTCATCGTTGTACATCGTGGAGGTCCCGTGCACGTTCAGGCAGGCCAAGTCGTTGGCGGTCAGACCGCTATCGCCGAGTACGGAGCAGAGTGCGCGGTAACTGCCCTCGCCCGTGCGCGATGGTCCGGAGATGTGGTTCGCGTCGTTGCGCACCGCACCCGCCAGCATCCGCCAGCCGTCGGCGGAGTCGTCGGCCACCGTATAGACCACGGCAGCGGCAGCCTCCCCGAGGTTCAAGCCCTTGCGGTTCGCGCTGAACGGCCGACACTGCTCGTCCGACAATGCCTTCAACGATTGGAAGCCCGCCACGATAAAGGGTGACAGCACGTCGGCCCCAATCACCACAGCGGTGTCGTACTGTCCGGACTGCAGACAACGGAACGCCTCAATCTGCGCACACAAACCTGATATACAAGCATTTGAAACGGTAATAGGCGTATTGGGATTACCGAAATAATCCGCAATGAGCTGTGCCGTATGGGCAGGCGTAACGCGTTCCATATCAGAGTTTTCATCACCCAACAATTCCACGTTGCCTTTGGTGGAGGAGAGGATGAAGACCAGTCGCTCGGATTTTGGGTCTATACCACTCTGTTTCACTGCTTTAACAGCAGAAATCAGCGCTATTTTCTCAAATTTTGTAGTTAAAAAGGGGAAATCTGCCGTATTCACCTCCTGTTTCCATTCAGTCTCCAGCGCCGCATCGGGAATCAGCGACACAAAACAGGGAAACGGCAGGTTCCACAGTGAATCGTAACGCCGTAATGCGGAGCGTCCGCCCATCACCGCCTGAAAATTCTCCTCCAAAGAGAAACCCAGCGGTGTCATCACACTATCACCTATTTTCTTCACTATCATGCTTCTATCCTTTCTCCCGAGAGGGCAATGGTTAACTCAGCCGTGGCAATGGTACGTCCCTCCACGAAGGATTCGGCGGACACTAACTTCAAATCGCCCACTTCTCCCAGCACCACAATACGAGTCAAAACTGTCTCCCCAACCTTTGGGGCATCCATGATCTTCATCTTTTTGAAAGAACCTATATATCCGATTCTCACGTCATTATGGCCGTGAATGTATTGATCAGCATACCCCAGCTGCGCGGCACAGGTCTGTGCCATATTCTCGATGATCGCAAACGTCTTCAGCGCACCGTCTTCCACGAAGATATTGTCCTGACGAATATCCAGCACCGTCTCCGCCGACTTCTCATCAGCGGAAACCAGCCGGTCCACCATCACCATCGGCGGCCTCTGCGGCAAAAGGGTCTGTATGTCAACACTCTGTATATTCATCGTATATTCATCGTATATTCATCGCCCATTCATCGTTCTTTCATCGCCCCAGAATTCGTAATAATTAAACCACTGCTCCGGATACTTCCGCAGCACCTCCTCCAGATGCTCCACATACTGGCGGACGTAGGCGTTGATACGTTCTCCTCGGGTCGTGCCTTCCTTCTGTAACCGGTTGACGTACACCCGGTAGCGTTTCACCGACTCCTTCATCACATTCACGGTGAGGACGGGCAGGTCGCGCTGTGCCGCGAGGGCGAATGGACCCATCGGGAAATGAGCAGGTGCACCCAAGAACTCGCACGTCACCGTCCGCTGATTGCCCAGCAGCCGGTCGCTCGGGAAGCTAACGCTCTCGCCGTTGTCGAGGGCATTGTTGAGGGCGAAAAGGTGCGAGAGGTCGTCCTTGACGGGGATGATGTTGATGTTCGTCCCCGCAAACAGCCGTTCGCGGTTTTCCATGATGGCCTCCGCCTCCTCCCCGAAGGCAAGGGCGTTGAAACGTTTCTTCGTGGCCACCAGCGAAAAGCCAGCCAACTCGTAGTTGCCGACGTGGGCGCTGAGGATCATGAATCCAGGTTCCCCTTCCGCCAACTCTTGATAGAGGTGGTATTTCTCGACTTGGACATCGAACTTGCCACCGCCAAACATGTAAAAACGGTCGAGGATGACTTGCGAAAAACGACAGAAATTGCGATACACGCGAAAGAAAGCCTTGGCGGGACGGTATCCCAACCTCTGGTTAAAGTAATGATAGATAGGCTTGTAGCCTTTGGAGAACAGAAAATAGAACGGTACCACAAAAACGGCCACGAAGCCGTACATCAGTCGCAAGGGGACATGCCGTACAATGCGCACAAGGTTCCTGTGCATCCATTTCGTACCGTCTGTGCCGCCTCGCCAGGCCCGTTCTGCCGCCATGCGAAAAGGATTAGGCCACCTTGGAGGCGATATAATCGTAGAACTGGTCCAACGTCTTCACCGTCTTCATCTCTTCGGGCTTGATTTTGAACCCGAACTGTTTCTCCACAATGACCACAATATCTACAAAATCGAGGCTGTCGATGCCCAAATGTTCCTTCAATAAGGCTTCGGGCTTCAGCTTTTCCTCGTCAATTTCCAGTTCATCAACCAAAAAAGCGTTCACTTTTTCTTCAACTTCACTTCTGTTCATATTGATTTGCAAACAATTATCTAAAAAACAAAGGTTAAAAATTTCGGTGGCAAAAATACGAAAAAAACGGTTTTAACATCATCTTCTGGTCAAAAGAATACGATGGCCGGCATGTTGTGTCATCCTTCCCAATTTTATCCAACAACGATTATTTCCCCCCGAAATCATCATAATGCACCATCTCAGGTGCAACACCCAAGTTATCAAGCATTTTCAGGACGGCCTGCAGCATGAGGGGCGGACCACAGATATAGTATTCGATATCCTCGGGTGCAGGATGTGTCTTCAAATATTGTTCGTAAATCACATCATGGATGAAGCCAGTCGGACCGGTCCAATTATCCTCTGGCAAAGCGTCGGAGAGGGCGACGTGAAACGTGAAGTTGTCGTGCTCGGCAGCCAGCTGTTCGAACTCGTCCATGTAGAAAAGCTCCTTGCGCGAGCGACCGCCGTACCAGAAGGTGGTCTTCCGCTGTGTATTCTTCACCTTGAACTGGTCAAAGATATGCGAGCGCATGGGCGCCATGCCCGCACCGCCGCCGATGAACATCATCTCGCGGTCGGTATCCTCCACGAAGAAGTCGCCGTAAGGTCCTGATACAAAGACTTTATCACCGGGTTTCAGACTGTAGATGTACGACGAGGCGACGCCAGGGTTGACCTTCTCCATCCGTCCTTTCTTGCGGTTGAATGGCGGGGTGGCGATGCGTACGTTGAGCATCACGATACCGTTCTCCGCCGGATAGTTGGCCATCGAATAGGCACGCACCGTCTGCGTTCCGTTTTTCATCCGCAGACCGAAAAGTCCCATTTTCTGCCAGTCGGCGCGGTAAGGTTCCTCAATATCCATATCGGCGAAATTGACAGTGCAGGCGGGAATGTCGATCTGGATATAGCCGCCGGAGCGGAAGTCCATGACCTCACCGTCAGGTAGTTGCAAAACCAGCTCCTTGATGAAAGTGGCGACATTGTGGTTGGAGATGACGGTGCACTCCCACTTTTTGATGCCGAAGAAGCTCTCGGGAATCTCGATGTCCATGTCCTCGCGCACCTTCACCTGGCAGAAGAGGCGGTAATGTTCGGCGGCCTCCTTGCGGGAGATATGCGCCAGCTCGGTAGGCAGAATCTCACCGCCGCCGGAAAGCACCTTGCCGCGACAGGTACCGCAGGAGCCGCCCCCGCCGCACGCCGACGGCACAAACACCTTTCCGTCCGCCAACGCCTGCAACAACGTACACCCGCGCTCATGCTCAATCTCCCGCTTCCCGTTAATCCGGATCTTCACCGACCCCTCCGGAATCATCTTCTTCCGCGCAAACAACAACACCCCGACCAGTAACCAGATGATTACCAAGAAGATTACAATTGCGGATATTATCGTTAATG
>Ga0247610_10006230_pt1 | contig 12451 bp, 10 predicted proteins | sample 174DNAGHGhighgp2_FD_193483 | JGI IMG/M metagenome (GOLD analysis project Ga0247610, IMG submission 193483) | Sheep rumen microbial communities from Palmerston North, Manawatu-Wanganui, New Zealand - 1742 DNA GHGhigh gp2 | ecosystem: Host-associated > Mammals > Digestive system > Stomach > Rumen...
CGCTTTGAAATCCACCTCGTGGTCTCCGATCTGCACTTTGGTACTGCCGTTGACGGCGATCGCAATCTTCTCCAAAAGTTGCTCCGTAAAGGACATCATCCAGTTGTAATCCTTGTATTGTACGTAAAGCTCCATGCAGGTAAACTCCGGATTATGGTTGCGGTCCATGCCTTCGTTGCGGAAGTTACGACCGATCTCATACACACCCTCAAAACCACCTACGATGAGACGTTTGAGGTACAGTTCGGTAGCAATACGCAGGTACATGTCCACATCAAGCGAGTTATGATGCGTGATAAATGGACGCGCGCTGGCTCCACCGGCGATCTGCTGCAAAATCGGCGTCTCCACCTCGGTATAACCTGCCTCGTCGAAGACCTGACGCATCGTACGCAAGATAGCTGCGCGCTTGAGGAAAGTGGCCTTAACACCATCGTTCACCACCAAATCCACATAACGTTGACGGTAACGCTGCTCAGGATCGTTGAATCCGTCGTATGCTACACCGTCTTTGTATTTGACGATAGGCAGCGGTCTGAGACTCTTGGCGAGAACCGTCAGTTTCTTGGCATGCACGGAGATCTCACCCATCTGAGTGCGGAAAACAAATCCCTCAATACCGATGAAATCGCCGATATCTAACAGTTTCTTGAATACCACGTTGTACATCTGTTGCTCCACGGTAAGAGGCGCAGCTTCCTTTGTACTTTGTACATTGTCCCCTTGTACTTCAACAGGTTCTTGTATATCATCTCTGCTAACATACACCTGAATACGTCCCTTGGAGTCCTGGATCTCAATGAAGGAAGCCTTACCCATGATTCGTTTGGACATCAGACGACCCGCTATACGAACCGTCTCACCCGTATGCCACTCCTTTGTCCCTTGTACTTTGTCCTTTGTACATTGTACATCGTCACTTTGTACATTATCCTCATCCCTAAATCCTGCCTTGATCTCGGTAGAGTATCCGGTTACTTCATACTCAGCTGCGGGGTAAGGATCAATCCCTAAATCCCGCATTGTCTGCAGACTTTGTCTGCGTACAATTTCTTGTTCACTTAATTCCATATAATGTTTGATTTTTATCCCTAATAAGCCTAATTTATAAAATCGCTGCAAAATTAGTAAAAAAAAATGATATACACAAATAAATATCGATTTTTTTTACGTGCAAGGCATAAACTACCATGTAAATGGGTTTGGATTGCGATTTTTTTTAGAAGCTTTACCTATGCATTACCTATGAGTTACCTATGCATTACCTATGCAATATCTATGCAACTCGTGGGATTGGACTTTGGAGTAAAAGAAATCGCCCCGTTTGGGACGATCTCTTTTTTTGCTTTATTTATGGCAGTTTTCCTGGCTGAGGAATGTCTGCTCGCGGTGGATGCGGATAGCACCTGCTCTGTGGTAAACCTCCAATTGGGCGTCTGCCTCAATTCCGGTTCCGTAGAAATAGGTTTCCTCGGTCTGATCGCTTTCATAGGTGGCGGTCAGTTTCCAACATTGTTCTCTGTCCGGATTACAAGAAACGAAAACGGCGCTTACTGCCAACATACAGCACGCAGCTGCGAAACAAAATACTTTTTTTGTTGCGAGTTAATTTTAGTGATGGATGTCAATTATCTTCAAAAACTGATGCACAATTACATAAAATAAATGAAATATGCAAGAAAAATCACTTTTTTTCAAAAAAAAATGCATAAAAATTTGGTCAATTCGAAAAAAAGTCGTACCTTTGCACGCTTTTTTGCGTGAGTGTACACTGTGTACCTGCGCAAAGGCGCGTTAAAATTATTAATATTAATGAATCGTAAGATTGGGCGGTGCTTGGAGGCTTAATAGATGTCCGTCGATCTTACCTAAACAACAACAAATTAATGGAATACAATTCTTTTAAGACAGCGAATGTAAACAAGGCAACTGCTCAGAAAGAGTGGGTCGTTGTTGACGCTGAGGGTCAGATTCTTGGCCGTATGTGCTCCAAGGTGGCAAAATTGCTGCGTGGTAAGTACAAACCGTCCTACACTCCGAACGTGGATTGTGGTGACAACGTAATCATCGTGAACGCTGACAAAGTGCAGCTGACAGGTAACAAATGGAACGATCGCGTTTATGTACGCTACACCGGTTTCCCGGGGGGACAACGTGAGTTCACTCCGGCTGACCTGATGGCAAAAGGCGCTGACAAACTCGTTCGCAAAGTAGTAAAAGGTATGCTGCCGAAAAACCGACTTGGCGCTCGTCAGATCACGAATCTGTACATCTTCGCCGGTGCAGAGCACAATATGCAGGCACAACAACCGAAAGTAATTGATATTAACACCTTGAAATAATAGAAGAAAATGGAAACAGTTAATGCATTAGGTCGTCGTAAAGAAGCAGTAGCTCGCGTTTACGTAAATGAAGGTGCCGGTAAGATCGTGATCAACGGTCGCGACATCGAGACATATTTCCCGTCTTCTATCCTGCGTTACATCGTTCTCCAACCGCTGAACAAACTCGGTGTGGCTGAGAAATACGATATCAAAGTAACGCTTGACGGTGGTGGATTCAAAGGCCAGGCTGAGGCTTTGCGTCTCGCAATCGCTCGTGCGCTGGTTAAAATCAATCCGGAAGATAAGGCTGCTTTGAAAGCAGAAGGGTTCATGACACGTGACGCTCGTGAGGTTGAGCGTAAGAAACCGGGTCAGCCCAAAGCACGTAAGCACTTCCAATTCTCCAAACGTTAATCGTACAACTCCAAATCGTGTGGACTCCTGCGGGATTACCACACGATTGTTTTGGAGACTCAAACGCATACGCGTGCGCGTATATTTAATAATGTGTTATGCGCGTGAACGAGTATTCCAAAATAAACGGAGAAATAATAATTATTCATTAATCATTATTCATTAAAAAAATGAGAACAAATTTTGATCAATTGCTCGAGGCTGGCGCACATTTCGGTCACCTCAAACGTAAATGGAATCCGGCTATGGCTCCTTACATCTACATGGAGCGAAACGGTATTCACATCATCGACTTGAACAAAACTGTCGTTAAGGTTGACGAGGCTGCTGAGGCTTTGAAGAACCTTGCACGCAGTGGACGTAAGATCCTTTTCGTAGGAACCAAGAAACAGGCTCAAGAGGTTATCGCTGCTCACGCACAAGAGGTGGGTATGCCATACATCACAGAGCGTTGGGCTGGGGGTATGTTGACTAACTTCCCGACCATCCGCAAGGCTGTCAAGAAAATGAGCCAAATCGACAAAATGACTACCGATGGTACGCTGGATAATGTTTCCAAGCGTGAGAAACTGCAGATCGCACGTCAACGTGAGAAACTGGAGAAGAACCTCGGTTCTATCGCTGACATGACACGTCTGCCGAGTGCTGTATTCGTAGTGGACGTTATCAAAGAGAAGATCGCAGTTGCTGAGGCTAACCGTCTGGGTATCCCTGTTTTCGCTATCGTTGATACCAACTCCAACCCGAACAACATTGACTTCGTTATCCCTGCTAATGACGATGCTACCAAAGCTATCGACGTGATCCTTGGCGCTGTATGCGATGCAATCAAAGAGGGGCTTGAGGAACGTAAGGTAGAGAAAGCCGACGAAGAGGCTGCTGAAGCGCAAGCTAATGCAGAGGCTCCGCAACCAAAAGAGCGTCGTCAACGTATCCGCAAAGCTGCTCCGAAAGCAGAGGCTGAGAAAGTAGCAGAAGCTAAGGATGAACCTAAAGCAGAAGAGGAGGCATAATTATGGCAGTAACATTAGCTGATATCAAGAAACTGCGCGACATCACCGGTGCAGGTATGATGGACGTAAAGAAGGCTCTCGAAGAGGCTAACGGCGATTTCGAGGTTGCTAAGGATCTTCTCCGTAAACGTGGTCAGGCTATCGCAGCAAAGCGTAGCGACCGTGAGGCTTCGGAAGGTTGCGTGCTCGGTAAAGTAAAAGGTAACTTCGGCGCTATCGTCGGCGTTAAGTGCGAAACCGACTTCGTAGCTAAAAACGAGGACTTCGTCGGAATGGTTAAACTGATCCTTGACGCTGCTTTGGATAACAAAGTACAGAGCCAAGAGGAACTCAAGAACCTCAAGATCGGTAACCTCACCGTGGCTGAGATCATCACCGAGCGTTCGGGGGTTACCGGCGAGAAGATGGAGTTGGCTGACTACGCCTGCCTTGAGGCACCGGTAGTGGACGCTTACAACCACCTGGGAAACAAACTCAGCTCGCTCGTAGCCGCTGAAGAAGGCGCTGATCACGAGACTGTTCACGGTATCTCCATGCAGGTTGCAGCTATGAGCCCGATCGCTCTTGACGCTGATCACGTAGCTGAAGAAGTCAAGAAACATGAGCTCGAGCTTGCTATCGAGAAAACCAAACAGGACGAGATCAACAAGGCTATCGAGAACGCAATCCGTAAAGCAGGTATCAACCCCGCTCATGTGGATAGCGACGATCATATTGACTCGAACCAAGCGAAGGGTTGGATCACCGCTGAGCAAGCGCAGCAGGCTCGCGAAATCAAAGCAACTGTCGCTAAAGAGGCAGAGGCTAACCTCGCTAACCAGGCTAAGAAGATCGAGATGATCGCACAAGGACGTCTGGGCAAATTCTTGAAAGAGAACACGCTCGTTGAGCAGGCTTACATCATGAGCGAGTCCAAAGAGCTCGTAAAAGATGTACTCAAAGCTAAAGGCGTGGTTATCAAAGACTTCCGTCGTGTAACTCTGGCTGCTGAATAAGCCTTAGTATTGAGCAACAAAATGAAGGAACTTCCGAAGTGAAGTTCCTTTTTTTGATATTTCTTTTGAATATATGATAAGTTTGGCATAGATTTTGCTACATATTTTTGTAGAAAACAAACATTATTAACCTATTAAAACATTAGTAGTATGAAAAAGATGTTATTTGTAGTTCTTACAGCAATGTGTTTTGTATTCAACGCCTGTGCTGACAATGACAGAATTATCACGTTTGAGCAAATGCCGGAGGCGGCTCAAGCGACCGTGCAGGAATATTTTGATCTCGCAACGATTGCGTATGTGAAGTTGGATAAAGAATTTTTGGGGAACAAATACGAAGTACGCTTCAATGATGGCAAAGAGATTGAGTTTGAGAGTGATGGAACGCTCCGCAAAGTAGATTTCAAATACGAGGCTGTACCCGATGCGTTGGTTCCGGAGGTTGTTCGTCAGCAAGTAGCCGCTTCTTACCCGCAAGCCTTTATCGTGGAGTGGGGAAAGGATGATTGGGGGTGGAAAGCCGAATTGAACAACAAATTGGATATCAAGTTCAATCGCAAATTAGAAATGGTAGGAATCGACGATTAAGTATTGGCATTGATCTCTCTACACACATCGCAGCGTCCGCAGGGCGCTGCGTTTGTTTCTCCAAAATAGGCTAACAGGATCTGCTCGCGGCAGAACTGATTCTGGTCAGCATATTCGTACATGGATTGCAGTTTGGTGACGAACCGCTCTTGGCGTTTCTCATAGATATCCGGCGATAGATAGATCTCAGTCTGCCGCTCGTTGGTCATCGTCAGGCAGCAACCCACCGAACGGGGGATATAGGTTATGATACCTCGTTTAGCAAGTGAAACGAGGATATCATGATTGGACATTTGACATTTGACATTTGATATCTCATCTGCTTCGCGGACGTATTGGAGATCGGTATAAATACCTGTATAAGAGCGCATTAACTGGTCTAATAGCTCTGCTTGTTCGCGCGAGAGGTTATATTCACCTAACTGATGCCGAGGCACTTTTATCTGCACGCGGGGCTGCGTCTCATGTTCTTCCTCAAAGTCAATATATCCTGCTTGTGAGAGAATATGCAGGGCAGAGTAGGTGGGGATAACTGGCAGTCTCATGACATGGCATAGTTGGTCAATATGGAGGGTGAAACGATGATCCAAACCGCTGCCGGCTCCGATCTGCAAAAAATCCATGGTCTTATGGTACACTTGCTCTACAAACTCCTTGGGCGGATAGGTATCTACCGCTCTTTTTTGGAGTTTGGCTTTGTCCTCCTTTTCGTTGTAAAGCAATACCGCGTACGCGGTCTTACCGTCACGTCCGGCGCGTCCTGCCTCCTGATAATAACTCTCTATGCAGGACGGCAGATCATAATGGATGACGACGCGCACATCGGGCTTATCAATGCCCATTCCGAATGCGTTGGTTGCCACCATGATGCGGGTCTGACCTTCCGTCCAAGCCTGTTGACGCTCATTCCTTTCCTTCGTCGTCAACCCCGCGTGGTAATAATCAACGGAGAGGGTGTTCTCCCCTCCCTTTAGGGAAGGGTTGGAGGTAGGCTTCTTTAACCATTCGGACAGTTCTTGTGCACGTTTACGATTACGGACATAAACGATCGCTGAACCGGGGACACGCGAGAGAATATGCGCCACTTGTTCCTCTTTGTGCTCTGTCCGACGTACCACGTAAGTTAGATTCTCACGGTGGAAAGATTTGCGAAGTACATTCTTTTCTTGAAAGCCTAACTTATCTTGTATATCGTCGATCGTATCGGGCGTCGCACTCGCGGTAAGCGCCAAGACCGGGACATCTGGTAGCACTTTGCGGATCTGGGCTATCTTCAGATAGGAGGGTCTGAAATCATATCCCCATTGCGAGATACAATGTGCTTCATCCACCGCAATAAGACCTATCGGTAAATCCGCCAAACGTTTTCTAAATTCCTCACTCTCAAGCCTTTCCGGCGAACAATACAGAAAATTATACGGTCCGTACAGACAGTTATCCAACGCCACACGTTGCTTGTCATAATTCATCCCGGTATAGACCGCGGAGGAGTGAATACCTCTGGCTTGCAGGTTTGTCACCTGGTCGCGCATCAGGGCGATCAAGGGTGTAATCACGAGGCACAATCGTCGATCGGGATGATCATTGCCCATGACGAGGGTAGGGATTTGGAAACAGATACTTTTTCCTCCGCCCGTGGGCATAAGAGCCAGCGTGTCTCGTCCCGCCAATACCGATTCAACGATCTCTTCCTGTAACGGACGGAAATCCTCGTATCCGAAAAATCTATGTAGTGCCTCGCGCGGTGTCATGCTTGTATAATTGGATGATATTTACTATTCATTTCGGGTGCAAATTTACTACAATTTTTGCATATATGCAAGCGTTCGGGAATTTTTTTGAAGAAAATACTAAAAATATTTTGCGGGCTTGGCGCTTGCCTCATCGGGTTTTACCTTGTATCTTTTTTCCATTACATCGACCATGCATGGGCGATAAAAAAGATACAAGCCACCCTGCGCCCCAGTCACCGCTTGCCCACCGCCTCGGTCGCTTGACCGCCCTCATCGGGTTTTACCTTGTATCTTTTTTCCATTGCATCGACCATATATGGGCAATAAAAAAAGATACAAGCCACTCTCCGCCCCGGTCGATTAACCCCTGCGCCTCGGTCGCTTGACCGCCTCATCGGTTTTTACCTTGTATCTTTTTTCCATTGCATCGACCATGCATGGGCGATAAAAAAGATACAAGTCACCCCAAAAAATAACTTACTACGCGCTTTAGAAAAGCGCATACTGAAACAAAAAATCTTCGTTAAGTTCGCGGGACTTAAGTCCCGTGCAAAAAAATCTTTAATGTTTAACAGCGGGTTATCCGCACAAAAATTCTATCATTATGATTGTAACATTAGCACCCGGCATTGAAGCCGCATCCGGAACATTATGCAATAGTCCGAATGGAGACCGCATTATCTTCACCACTCGTAAATCCTTAACGAACATGAAAAATCAATACATTCAAAGTGACAAAGTGACGATGTACAATGTACAAAGGTTTTGCGCCGCTGGTATTTTTAATATTTTCTTCAAAAAAATCCCCGAACGCTTGCATATTTGCAAAATTTGTTGTACTTTTGTACCCGCAAAGAAATGAGTATGGGACAATTGATTGATATACATCATCCGGTGACGATCTGTAAAGCATCGGCGGGAACGGGTAAAACATTCACGTTATCTGCCTATTACGTGGGACTATTATTGTCCGGCGAGGACTATCGTTCAATCTTGGCCATCACGTTTACCAACAAAGCGACGTCGGAGATGAGCGAACGTATCATTCGCTATCTGCACGGAATAGCGGAAGGAGGAGAGAAAGATTTTCTCCGGTACGCTCGTCAGTTTATGATACGGGATGCGGGGGTTCCTGATGAAGAATTACAGAGACGAGCCGCGCGTTGTTTCAAACAAATGTTGCTGGATTACGATAATGTCCAGATCATGACCATTGATTCGTTCTTGCAGACCCTGCTAAGCGGATTGGCAGGCGTACTGAAAATGAGTGCGGGGTTGAATACGGAGTTGGATGTAGATCATGTGATCCGTCAAGCGGTGGATCAATTGCTGACGACGGAGATGACGGAAGATGATCGCGTGCTTATGGAGGATTATATGCTGCTGAAATTGGATGAGGAGAGCCGGTGGGATGTACGTAAGAGTCTTTGCGACATGGCGAAAGAACTGTACAACGAGTCGGTACAGATATTGGATGCAGATAAGAAGATCGTTTTCGATGCAACCAAGATAGCACGCCGACGTGAGGAGTTGGAAAAGCGGATGGGGAACGATCCTCGTTTGGAAGAGTTGAAAGGGCTGTTGGCGAAGTTGGAAGTAGCACCGATCGACGTGTCCTACGGTAAACAGATTGAGAAAGATCTGAATGCTTTGGTTCGCAACACCCGTGCAAGCCTCTTTCGTCCCGATGAAATCGACAAAGCCTATTTTTTCCGAGGGTTATCCGACAGCCAATACGAAAAAGCGCAGAAAAAGAAATGGGAAAACGTACCGCCCTACATAACCGATTTGGCGGAACAGATCACCACCATTTCTCGTTCCTACCGCAGGGACTATCATACGTTGCAGTTGACGATTAAGTTCAGCCGTGATATGCAGTTGATGGGTTCGTTGCAGGCATTGATTCAGCGTAATCTGTCCGAAGCCAACAGTGCCTTGTTAGCGCGTACCGCCAATACGCTGTGCATGGCTTTGAAAGAAGGCGATGCGGATTTTATCTTGGAGAAAGCCGGTATTCGTTTCCGGCATGTACTGATGGATGAGTTTCAAGATACGAGCCGCTTGCAATGGAGTGTCATCAAGCAATTATTGCAGGATTTATTAGCAGGTACGGGGCATACATTGCTGATCGTGGGCGATATCAAACAATCGATCTACCGTTGGCGAAACGGCGATTGGCATATCATGGAAGGTCTTTGCCGAGGGGAAGAGTTCATGGCAGGCTGCGAGAGACGCAATGAACGTTTCACATCCCTGACCCGTAATTTCCGGAGTAGCGAAGAGGTGGTGCGATTCAATCTGTCGCTATTCAAGAACCTGATTGAGAAACAGCAGAAAGCGGATCCTTCGTTGTACAACGAGGATTACGAGGATGGAAAACTGGAGTCGTTCTACCAGGCGAAAAAGAAAAAAGGCGGCTATGTGCGATTCCTTGCCATACCGAACGGCGAGAAAGAAGATCTGGTGGCAGATATGTTCGATCAGATGGAGCAGTTATTGCAGAAAGGCGCGATTCCATCGGACATGATGGTGCTGGTTCGTGAGAAGAAAGATGCGGCGTTCATTACGAGCATGCATCAGGATTTGGATGCGGCGCAGTATCCTAATCTGAGCCATGCGCATATCGTTTCATCGGATAGTTTTTTGCTGGAAGCGTCATCAGCTGTATGCGCCGTGATTGCGGCTTTGCGTGTGGTGGTGCGAGACGATGAGGTTGCCGCCAAGTACATCGAGATGGTGACGGGGGATCCGGATGCGGTTCGTCGAGCACAACAAACCGTGAATCTGAAGACCCCGCTTTATGAAGCGATATGCGAACTGATCCGCGCCTTGCTGACCGACGAGAAGGGACAGTACCAAGGAACGGAGACAGCGTACCTGAATAATTTATTGGATCGTACTCGCGCGTACGTAAGTACGTATGGCGGAGATATGAATGATTTTCTGACGTATTGGGATGATACGATGCACGGCAAAGCGATTCCTGCCTCTTCGTCCGACGCCATCCGCATCATGACGGTTCATGCCAGCAAGGGATTGCAAGCCCAAACACTCTTTATTCCTTTCTGCTCTTGGCCACAAGAGGCGGGAAGACATCCCCAGAAAATATGGTGTCCGGTCGCTTCGGAAGTGGGTGGAGCCGACTTCGTACCGATCCAAGACGGTTCGGATATGAGAGAATCGGCGTATCAGGCAGCGTATGAAGAGGAACATCAGAATATGCGGGTGGACAACCTGAATATGCTCTATGTGGCATTGACGCGCGCCGAGGATAATCTGTTCGTGTCGACGAGCTATTCCGTGAAAAAAGACGGCAAGAAAGGAGCTTGTAATCATGTGGGGCAATACCTGATGGATTACTTAAAACAAGATCATTATGAATCCGGAAATCCCGTCATCAAGACGCATGGAAAGCAAACGGTAACGAACGAATTACGTGCGGAACTATGGGCGAATGACGATCAGGTTCGTTTCGTCCAATCGCAGGAAGGAGCCCTCTATACCGCTTACGGCGATGAGGCTTATCGCAAGGTCGCCAAGATGGACGAGGGCAATCTGTGTCATGAGATCTTTGCGCATCTGAGAAAAGCGGATGAGTTGGAGCAGGTGTTGGATCTTTTCCAGAGTCAAGGTGAGATCCAAGATGCTACGCAACGAGAGAAATTGCGATCGCTCATCGCGTCCGCTTGGGAAGGAAACGCACAGATGAGGGATTGGTTTACGACTCCTTGGCAACTGAAACTGGAGCAGGCTATCTATATCGACCATCGCGAACTGCGTCCGGATCGCGTGATGATCAACCCGCAGACGAATGAAGCAATCGTGCTGGACTATAAATTCGGCCATTGGGAAGATAAATACAAACAGCAGGTACGCGACTATATGGAAGCACTGCGGAGGATGGGGTATAGCCCTGTTCGCGGGTATCTCTGGTTCGCTCATCAACCGGGTAAACAATTAGTGGAAGTGAAAAGTAATTTAGAAATACCCTTTAGCGTATGAAAGAATCCTTTTTACAACAGACAGCGCGTGCCATCATCGAGAAGATGGAATGGAAGCAACTGAGTCGTACGACCTTGGTGCTGCCTTCTCACCGTGCGGGATTAGTGCTCAAAGAGGAGTTGTTACGATTGCAACAAGAGCAACATGCGCAAGCCATTTGGGCACCGCAGGTACAGACCTTGCCGCAATTACAGGACAGTCTGAGCCCGCTATACGACGAGGACGAGTTGATGACAATCGTCCGGTTGTATAAACTGTATCGGCAATCCGCCCTCCTTAGTCAGCAGGCGGACGAACTGATGCCCTTGGATATGTTTTACCAATGGGGCAGGCAGATCATCGCAGATTTTACCAATATCGATGCGTCCATGCCGGAGGAACAAGTACCGAATTTCTTCGATAACACGATCGCGGCGCATGAGTTGGAGGAATGGCATTTGGATGAGCAGACGGAGGAACGTCTGCGTTCGCTCATTAGCGGCGAGCCGGGGAAATACAGCAATGAACGCAATTCCGTAAGGCATCAGTTCGAGCAATTATGGAAACAGCTATATACCTTATATTCAGCGCTTCATGCCGAAATGGCGGCGGAGAGCAAAGGGTATCCCGGAATGCGTCAACGGGCTGTTATCAGCCATTGGAATGACGAGGAGATCCAAAAGAAAATAGAAGGCAGAACGTTTATTTTCGTGGGCTTTAACTACCTGCTTCCGGTGGAGCGAGAACTGATGCAGTTACTCCGCAATCAAGGTCAAGCGATGTTCTTCTGGGACTTTATACCGGATTTCCGGACGAATGAGAAAGCCTTTTCCTTTGCACAGCTCAACGCAGGGCTCTTGGGAAACGCCAACCCTTCGCCTAACCGGCCGTCCGATCCGTCGGCAGTTACACTGATCAGTTGTGTGTCCCGCGAGGCGCAAGCGCAATATGTTCACCGGTGGTTGCAGGAGAATTATCATGAGAAGGGTCAGAAAGTGGGCGTCGTGATTTGCGATGAGAGCATGTTGGAACCGGTGGTCTATGCTTTGCCGGCGATTCAATTGCTCGGCGAAAAGGAAGCCGAACCAATCAATATCACCAAAGGTTTTCCGCTTCGCAATACAGATATCTATGCCCGCGTGGTAGCATGGCTTGGCGAACGTGAACGCGGACCCGCATCCGGGATTGTTTCCCCCGAATTCATCGAAGAAATGTTGGCGGCTCTCTTCCCCACGGAAACTACGGAAACAACGGAAACTACGGAAACTACGAAAACTACGGAAACCCCGCTCTCCTGGAAAGAACTGTTGGTGCTGGAATCGGAGTATCAGGTACGCAAGATCATCAACCAAATGCGTCTGATCGTGTCGAACGGTTTGGGCGATGTGCCGTTTACGCTCAAG
>Ga0247610_10006232_pt1 | contig 12450 bp, 6 predicted proteins | sample 174DNAGHGhighgp2_FD_193483 | JGI IMG/M metagenome (GOLD analysis project Ga0247610, IMG submission 193483) | Sheep rumen microbial communities from Palmerston North, Manawatu-Wanganui, New Zealand - 1742 DNA GHGhigh gp2 | ecosystem: Host-associated > Mammals > Digestive system > Stomach > Rumen ...
GAGGCTTCAAGTGAGAAAGCATGTGAAGAATCCAAGCATAGTTGGCGTTGCTCTCTGGCGGTGTATCGTAGTCTGTCCAACGAGAGTCATTCTTCAAGTTATCATTATACCAACCTTTCAGGTTGAATGGAGGATTGGTCATGATATAGTCGAAATACAATCCCTTATGCAGGTCGTTGGTGAAAGTAGAATCGCTTTCCGAACCCAGATTATGACTGATGCCACGCAACGCAAGGTTCATCTTTGCCAAACGATAGGTGGCAGCTTCCTTCTCTTGTCCATATACATTGATACGGCTAATATCGCCTTGTTTGGCTTTCACGAGGTCTGTACTCTGAATGAACATACCTCCCGAACCACAGCAAGGATCATAAAGAGTGCCGTCGAATGGCTCGATAACAGTAGCGATAAGCTGAACAACATCATGAGGTGTATAGAACTCGCCTTCCTCCTTCGTGGCATTCACAGCAAACTCTTTCAGGAAATACTCATATACGCGACCTATCAGGTCTTTCTCTTCACCGAACGTCTTGTGGCTTATTTTGTTGACCTCGTCCACAATCTTCTTCATGTCATTGGCTCCAAGGTTACGCTGGGTAAACGTACCTTCCACAAAACAACCTTTTAGTGTAGGATTCGACTCACCAATGCTGCGTAAAGCAGTATCAAGGGCAACATTCAGTTGAGGTGCAGCCGTGTTGATAATGGTTGACCAGCGAGCCTCTACCGGCAAATCGAAAGTACCATCTGCAAAAGTGGCATCATCGAAGAAAGCCTTGATAATTTCCTCGTTGTCAGGATCTAAACCCTCTTCAATGAGACGCTGACGAAGCAATGCTACACCATCCTCATATTTCTCGCCCATAAAGCGTAGGAATACGAGCGTCAGCATCATATCACGCTTCTCAAAGAACGATCCCGAGTTCTTTGCCTGCCTTAATATATCTCGACACTTAAACAGTATCACTTCAAGATTCAGAGTTTCTTCTTTTACTTTCTTTGCCATAAAATACTAAACATTTGTCTATTTTTTATATTCCAATTAGACACTTTAAATTCAAAGATACAACTTTTGCTAATATAACTAAACATAGACTAGAAAAAAACTCCCAAGAAATTTCTTCCTCGGGAGTCACAACAAAACAACAAACAATAAATATTCGAAATATCAAGCATTCACATGCTTTTTATTCCTAACAACAAATACGAAAAAACCGTATATGATCATAAACAATCCAATTATCCATTCATCGTCTATCGGCATAATAACACCAATTTCACCACCAGAACCTCCTGGTCCTCCTGAAGTTCCGCTTGGTGGTGCTGCTCTCAATACTGCAGGTCCTGGAGGGAACGGAGCAGATGGAGCAAATGTAGGTTCTTCTGATAAGATTGAACCACTTTCAATAAACGACGACTCGCTTGCATTCTCTACCTCATCACTACCGCCAATCAGCGAAAATGACAAGTCCTGCGAATACGATATTGCAAAATTAAAAAACAAAATCGCAAGAACGAATATTTTTCTATATTTTTTTAACAAAATCTTCATTTTTTCTAATAAATCAACACTTTTTTAACCGAATTTCCACCTTCTGTTTCAACCTTCACAATATTTACCTTATTTTTCAACTGCAATTCACAGAAGTTATTTTTCACATTTTTTCTAATATCTACCAATTGACCAATTGCATCATATACATAAATATTGTCAATGATATAATTTGAAGACACATTAGTTACTCCTTCACCAACTGAATATACTACTACATTCAAATTGCTTCCAGAAACAGAAGAATTGCCTACTATTTCATCATCTACATAAGCTCTTGGTTCAGCATTAATATAGAAACGTATTCCATCTTCTACATCATTATACACAACAGATGTTCCGTCACTCAATTTAATTGATTTATTTGTTTTTGAATCAAATAAATTAAGTTCTCTATTAAAACTACCTGGACCATCAAACCAGAATGTTATACGTCTTGTAGGTACACTATCCAATGAGCCAATCGACAATGGCACATTCTCTATTGATTTCATAATATTAGTACTCAATGCCTTACTATCCGCAACTGAGAATAACTCAAAACCTTGCGATTCCTTACTTGATATAGACAACGCATCTTCACCTTCTACAAAACCGTTACTTGAATTATAATATTCTCCTAACGTAATGGTTGAGGTTGAAACATATCCCTCTTCATTTTCACGTTCTGCCACTATCGTAATCAATTCTGGTTTTTCTTCAAATGAACGCAACTGATTATCATCCTCACTATTCAACCTAAACATATCTGGCGTTACAAACACATCTAACGTTGATCCTACAGTCTTACTTTGAACAATTATACTTCGCATTGGTGGCAACAAGACATTATTGGCTGAAAGCGTCACTTTGGTCAACGACTCCATCTTAAGCTCAGTAGTATTCTCAGGGAAATAATAAACCACACCCGTCAAATTGGTATTAGCGTCTATGAACGCTTTAATATCCATATAAGCCATTGAAGGATTACCAAATACATATAAATCGCCTTCTGTTGCACCCAACAACGTCATATTCATTTTTTCTCCTACTGAATTCGGATTAAAGGCTAATTTACCATAATCGGAAGGACGTTCAAGTGTTTCACTAAGTATAGGGTTTCCATTTGTATCGTACCAATAATAAACATTCGTACTCTTTGGTAATCTAACCACCACTTCTTCTGGTTCAGTCGATTCTGGACCTGACGCCCATATTGCCACTCCACTACCAACATTATAAGACTCTGATAATATATTTACCAAATCACTCCATTCTGCAAATGTCCTTTCAACGTCTTTAATCTCTCCATTAGTAGAAATTTTCTTTGTAATAGTTGAATTAAACAACGATTGCCAGAATCCATATCCATTTACTTTATAAAGTCTATTGTAAACATCGGCAGTCGTAAAGGCTGGACTCGTCTCATAATTTGCATCCGTATATTTATCACCAGGAATATACATATCGCCTGAATAAATACCATTCAACGCCTGAGAAACCATCAACCAACGATTTGTCGGCAATGCCATATCAATCCATGCCTTATTGTAATCCAACAAATGAGAATTTATCATTTGAGCATTAGGACGGAACCAAATATTATTACATTTATTCTTCTCGTAATTCAAACTATACTCTATATATTTACCATCATCAACAGAAGATTGATCACTTATTTGTGGATAGTTTGCTGTTTCTCCATAATCCCCAATAATAACATTGGTTGATGCCATCGGAACATATCCTTTTCTTCCAGAAACAATTCTTCCATAATCATCAGCCATACTCCAGTTCTTATCGTTATTCCAAGAAGTATTTTCTGCTGTAGGATTCCATATTACATTTTTCGGAACTACATATACTGTAACATACACACTTCCTACACCACAACCTTCTCCATTATCCGTACTTCCATTTGGAAGCGATAACATAATTTCTAATGTGTATTCATAACCTTCTGTCATCTGCCATGTCGATGCCTTAGTCAATACTATATTTTCACCTGCACTATATACTTGCTTATCGGCAGTCAACACATACTCATTTTCATTCGGATTTAAACTTGGATCCGTAGTAGCCGAGAGTCTTACCGAATTTACTATGGCATTATTAACGGATTTTACTGGTAAAACAATATTACTAGAATTTGCAGCAGTCTCTGTCGTACGGAAAATTCGAGGTTCAGAAACTATTTCTGCTGGTATTTCAATATCTGATTTACCAATAACAATCGTATTAGTATCCTCCGACAACGAAGAAATAAGATTGAAAACTAGTGGCTCATCACAGACTTCAATCACTGTACCATCTGCATCAGATGTTCCAGAACCTAAAATAGGAAATGCCGTCATCTCAACTGACTCACCTGCTTTAACAAACACACTCAAAGAAGCTTGACGCAATTCAAGTAAATCTTTTGACACTAAATCAGAAATAATCGCATAAGAATTAACATCAGACAACAAACTTTGATTTATACTTGAAACATCATCTACCAAAGTATTGGCATTATTTCCTGAACGCAAGTCTTCTAATGCTGCTTTTATTTCTGAATAAGTATAACCGTAGTAGGCGTCCGCCTCATCATCCGACATACGCTTAATATTTCCTGACAACCAATCTGAATAGCAATGACCTTTTGTTTTATTCTTATCATACAAACATGGAGCAATACTATAAACTTTATTACCACAAACAGCAATATCCTCCTTAGCCACTACCACACCATCCAACTCTTGGTTAGAAGAACCAATAATATAAATCTGATCGGACATAGAACATGTAGTACTACCCAATTCTTCTGGAGCAAATGCCATTTTAACCTCATAGGTGACACCCTGACGTACATCAAGATCATACACCATATATTTAACATAGCGTGTACTTGTTCCTATAGTTTCTCTAACATAACATTCTGCAGGCTTATTGGTATCAATACCATCTCTATACTCGATAAAAGCAGATATGGACTCGAAAATTTCACTTGGTTGTAACTGACTTTCTTGCTTAAAGCTTACTCTATCACATAAACCATAAGTAGGTTCAACAACTGGATTTAGATAATCAACACTCAACACTTCATCTGTTTCAAGATCTTTCCATTGAACATAAATATTGTCTAAATTCGCTCCTAATACATTTTGATAATCAAAACGAGTAATCACAGGTACTGACACTGGTAATACATTACCATTATTATCATACTGAACTTGGCTACATGGCACACGACCCTGTTGAGAACCTATATTCTTAATTTTACTTGAAATCAACTCTATCTTATCTAATGCAAAGTCATTTCCTGATCCATCGCCTGCAACATCATAAAATTCCAAACAATAGCGTTCAAATTTTTCTTTAAATACTAATTTAAATTTGAAATGTTTCCACGCAGCTGAACTCGGAATTTCTCCTGTTTGCATCGATTGAATTACCACCCTTTCATCACCATTTATTCCGATAAAATCGGCTCTAAGATTTGGCTTAGTAGCATTATTATCAGTATTGACATTAGCGGCCCAGAAACTACAATACATTTCGCTTCCTTCACACAAACTATTTTGGAAATCCAAAGTAACTACTCGACCCGAGACCGAAGTAGCGTCACAATACATAAAGTATCCATTAGCAGCACCACCAACATTTTCTATGCTATGCAACCACGACTGTCTTCCTAATCCATTTTTAGTAGTATTAATAAAAATATACTCACCCCAATAAGGGAATGCACTATTTACAGAACGATTGATTGAAACCACCCCAGCTGGGTACGTAAAACCATAAGAACAATCTTCCCAAGCAAGTGGTGTTCCATAATCTTTATAATTGGTCGTACCTGGTTGATCAAAATCAAAATCTATGACTTCTTCTCGCTTATAATCTTCATCAAATGTCGCTTCATTATACAAATATGACGTAGAAGGTCCACATTCTGATTGTGCCACATACTCAACCGTAAATCGGGCAATATTAGAGGTTCCAGACACCAATGTATAAACAATGGTTCCCGCTACATTACTACTTACAATGGCATAATTTTTACCCGTTGTAGGGGTAAAATTAGTGCCATTTCGCTTCCATTGGAAAGTAGTCAACAAAGTAGGATTTGTTCGTTCTTTATAGTAGTTACAAATATTGGTACCTCCCGTTTTATAATCGTATTTTGTAAACAAACTAATATTAACTCCTACTGGAACTTTTATATTGTATTCTTCCAAAAACTTATCTCCCGTACAAGCATCAATTTTTTCAGCAATCTCAGCTGCTGGATATATATGATAAATTACACGACCCGACAACGTTGGTTCGGTAATATTATTAGTAGCAATTGAGTAATCATTATAACTTGAATAATCACATGCCACTGTAAAATGACTTGTTGAGTTATTAGGCATAGTAAATGTTGGTTGTACAATATTACCATTCGTAATATAGCAACCACGACCTGCTACCCCAGCATTTCCCATATTGGTATATCCATTAGGACGAGTCAATTGAGCACATCCCTTATCAGTCTCAAAGTCATACCAACGAGAATATGCCTTAAACGATACTTCAGGAACTCGTAAAGTTTGTGTAGCCCCTGGTCTTAGATAAACATCAAACTCACTTGTATGAACTCCTTGCATTTGCGTTCCGTAAGTCGAATTAACTACGAATTCTCTTCCAGAAGCACCTTTCTGATGATAAAATTTAAAGGTACTTTCGTCCATAGATGATACTTGAGAAATAGGAATTTCCAACGAAAGCATTTTACCAGCATACGTATAATTTACCAACACTTTATCTTCTATCGTGTTAAATACATTTGTTGCACTTTTTGCAGTCAAATTGATAACGTTATTAGAAACGCTATTTATTTCAAAAAAAGTACCCGAATTATCTGTCTGAAAACTTACGTTTCCTCTTCCTATAGGAGTATCAAAATTCACTTGTTCCGTAACGGTCTGATCTTCAACCGATCCATTACAATAAAGAACCTTATTTCCACTATGACGTAAAAGACTCAAAGCAAAATTCTTTGTCTCACCATTAACAGGGAATATATACGAATCAGGTGAAGATTTTAATTCATACCACTCCTGAGCTTCTAATGTTGCTGTAGTTTGTTCCACATCCATTTCTGCCACATACTCCTTACCCAAATATACCAATTTACTTGTTATCTTACCTGAATAACAATTAGTCGAAATTGGTCTTACTTCTGGAGTTAAAGTCGCCACATTAGTCGATTTTATAGTAACTGAAGCATTAGGCAATGTTGTGCTTACAGAGAAATTACCATTAAAAGTATATGCCGTATTTGACACATTGTATGACATTTGATTAGTGCCATCATCACAAATACAAGCGTAATATTTATGATTATTAGCACTAACGGTATAATCTTCAGGGGTTCCTTGCCATGATAGAGTTAGCGGTCCTGCGATCTTAAAATCTTCAATCACATCATAATAACGTACTTTATGAAAAGTCAAATTAGTAGCGTTATTAGCATTATTCGTCAATTGCCAATTAGTACTAAATAATCCTTGATACAAACGGAAATAACGATTATTTGAGTACATAATTACATTTTTACTATTGACTCTCGCGAATGTATAACTTGTTCCTCTTGTACTTGATGTTAAAACAGATCTATTATTAGTACCTGCTATATATTTAGTAGGATACTGCAAACTTCTAAATCTAAAACTACTATTATCTGACTCAACTACCCACAAACAAGCTGGACCTGTAAATGAAGTAACTACAGACAAATTTACATTATCATTATTATTTGCAATAGCCACAATATTAGTACCAGAGGTTATCATAATCGTATCCCCTGCCACCACATTGGAATAATCGTATGCTGCATAACCTTTTACACCAAAGCCTAATATGAAAGCGATGGCTATTCCAAAGGCATATAATTTGTTGTACAAGATTCTTTTCATAATTTTTTAATTTTTAATGTGTTACTTTACTATAGTTTTGTAGGCTTTTGCACCTACTTTCACAATATAAATACCATTTTGTCCCACTGGAATTGAAGTATTTGTTCCTTCATAAACTTTATTTCCAATAAGATTATAAACCGAAATCAAAGAAGCATTTGAATTTTTAACTTCTATAGTTTTATTAATAGCATAAACTCTAACGGCTGACTCTGACTGAATAGTAATAGGAGACTCACTTCCTTCTTCTCCCGATCCTCCAGGATTATCATTTATTTCCTCCCATTTAGCTTTCAACACAACATCACTAGTATTATCAATTGAAATTGTCGTCACTTTGTTGTCTAATTCATCATACCAACCCAAAAAATTATATCCTTCTTTAGTAGCATCTTGGAGTTGAATTTCATTACCATACGAATAAACAGACCAATTATCTGAAGCATTTTCTCCTCCTCCAAGATTGTATGTAACAGTAAAATATTTATCAGAAAAACATCTTTTCACTTCAGGATCGCTCCAATAATCTGCAACATAGTAACTTTCTAACATATCACTTGGAACATATATCTTAAGATTCTCTGTACCATAATCTGAACCTTCCAAATAAAACACATTATCGGAAGCACATTCAGGAACAGAAGCACCCAAAACAAACATTTCAGTCAAATTTACACAAGACTTAAAAGATCCTCTATCAATAACTTCAACACCTGTTCCCAACACTATTTTTCTCAATTGTTGACAATCATAAAAGGCATTTTGTTCAAGTGTAGTCACGGTATTTGGCAAACATATTTTTTCCAATCCTGACAATCGGAAAGCATAAGTTCCTACTGTTGTTAAACCCTCTTCAATCACTACATCTTTCAAATTTGTACACTTATAAAAAGCCATTTTGCCTATTTTTTTCACACTCGCTGGTATAACAATGCTTGCTAATTTAGAGCAATTCATAAATAGCGAATCAGGTAAAGAAGCAAGCTTCGAACCAAGTTCTACCGTTTCCAATGCCGAGCAATCAGCAAAACAATTAGATCCTAATCCTACAACATCACTACCCAAAACTACTTTAGATATTTTCGTAGTAGAAAATGCCAACGATCCTACAGAAGTAACTGAAGATGGAATTTCTATAGTTCCAGTAAGAGCATTACTATCATAAAATGCCTTTTTACCAATACTCACCAAACCTTCATTCAAAACAACTGATTTTAACTGACTACAACTAGAGAAAGCCAAATCTCCTACTTCACGCAAAGTACTTGGAGCATCAAATGATAGCACTTTTGAACAATTTCTAAATGCCGAATTACCAATCACTTCTATACTATTTCCCAATACAATCTCATCCAAACGAGTACACGATTCAAAAGCAGAAGCATTAATAGTCTTAACATTATCTCCAATCACTACTTTTCTTACATCAAAACCCTTGCCTTTAACTTGGTTTTTCATAAAATCCTCAGCAATTGAGACAACCTCATAAACATCACCATTATCCTCAACTACTTCAGGAATAGTCACATTCACTACACCATCTAACACCGAAATGGCTTCTGCATGAGTATCATCAATAGCATTGTAGATAACACCATCAACTTCGAACGCCCACATGGACATTCCTAACGCAAACACTACTAATATTGAGTATATTCTTTTCATAGGCAAATTATTACATTCTTTTGTTAAATAGCAAATATAACTATTTTTTAACGTTTTTTATATTTTTTCCATTAAAATTCAATTAGTTACGTAAAAAATAACATTTAGTTAAAAAAAAAGCAACAGTTTTAAACAAAAAAACGGGGTTATGTACAATTACATACCCCGTTCTAAATAGCTATATTGAATATTAATTTTTCTTCAAATATTCATCCATTGAAGCTGCAGCTTTACGACCATCGCCCATGGCAAGGATAACAGTAGCCCCTCCACGCACGATATCACCACCAGCAAATACATCCGATTTGGTTGTTTGAAGTCCTTCATTTGCTTCCAAAGTACCTTTTTGAGTTGTTGCCAATTCAGGGTGAGTACTTGGAATAAGTGGATTTGGAGATACACCAACACTTACTACTACTAAGTCAACATCTATCAATTCAGTGGCTCCTTCAATAGCAACAGGACTACGACGTCCTCTTTCATCAGGTTCGCCCAATTTCATTTTTTGAACTAACATTTTGTTAACATTACCTTTTTCGTCAGCGTAATACTCAATTGGATTGTTAAGTGTCAAGAATTCAATACCTTCTTCTTTAGCATGTTTAACTTCTTCCAAACGAGCTGGCATTTCTGCTTCTGAACGACGATAAATCAACATAACGCGTTCTGCTCCAAGACGTTTAGCGGTACGAACTGAGTCCATTGCTGTATTACCTCCACCGATTACCGCTACATTTTTACCAAAGATAATAGGTGTATCATATTTAGAATCTGCAGCATGCATCAAATTAACACGAGTTAAATACTCATTAGAACTCATAATACCATTGTAATTTTCACCAGGAATACCCATAAAACGAGGAAGTCCTGCTCCACTTGCTACGAAAAATGCTTTAAATCCTTCTGCTCTTAGGTCATCCATTGTAGCCGTTTTACCTACAATAAAGTCGGCCTCAAATTTAACCCCCATTTTACGTAAAGATTCAATTTCAACATCGACAATAGCATTTGGTAAACGGAATTCTGGAATACCATATTTCAATACACCTCCGATTTCATGAAGTGCTTCAAATACAGTAACATCGTATCCTTTTTTAGCCATCTCACCAGCAAATGTCAAGCCCGCAGGACCTGAACCAATAGCTGCTACTTTAATGCCATTTTTAGGGGCCATTTCTGGAATAGACATTTTTCCAGATTCTCTCTCATAATCAGCAGCAAAACGTTCCAAATATCCAATTGCAACTGGTTGTTTACCAGTTTTAAGATAAATACATTTTGATTCGCATTGTTTTTCTTGAGGACATACACGACCACATACAGCAGGCAACGTACTTGTCTGTTTGATAGACTTTGCTGCTTCAAGAATTTCTCCGCGTTCTATATTTTTAATAAATTTAGGAATGTTAATTTCTACAGGGCAACCTGTCATACAAGAAGGACTTGGGCAATCAAGACAGCGTTTTGCTTCATTCATCGCTTCTTCTAAAGTCAAACCTGAATTTACTTCTACATACGATTTTGCACGAACTTGCGGATCTTGTTCAGTCATTTTAACGCGAGGCAAAGCCATTCTATCTTTAGGTTTAATGCTTTCGCGAACAGCTTTACGCCATGCTTCTTCGCGCTCCGCTTTCATTATTTCTTCGTTTATCATTTTTTCAAGATTTTCAGAGTTATTATTTATTTGCTTCTTTGTATGCTGCTAATGCTGCTTGTTCTTCATCACGGAAAGCTCCCATACGTTTCAACATTCCATCAAAATCTACTTCATGAGCATCAAATTCTGGACCATCTACGCATACGAATTTAGTCTTTCCGCCTACCATAACACGACAAGCACCACACATACCAGTTCCATCTACCATTATGGTATTCAAACTAACTACTGTTGGAATTTCATATTTCTTTGTAGTAAGAGCACCAAATTTCATCATAATGGCAGGTCCAATAATAACCGCTTCCGAAACTTTTTCACGATTGATTACTTTCTCCATACCAACAGTCACAACGCCTTTTTCACCATACGAACCATCATCTGTCATAATGATTACATCATCAGCATATTTACGAACTTCATCTTCAAGAATAATAAGTTCTTTTGTACGAGCTGCAAGCACAGCAACTACCTTATTTCCAGCGTTTTTATGGGCAATAATAATAGGTAAAAGTGGGGCTACACCTACACCTCCACCGCAACAAAGAACGGTATTCGCTTGTTTTTCGATTTTCGTAGCTTTTCCTAAAGGACCTACAACATCGGCTACACAATCTCCTACATTCAAATTAAATAACTTGTGAGTCGAAACTCCAATGCGTTGTACAACCAAAGTAATGGTACCTTTTTCAAGATTACTTCCTGCAATTGTCAACGGAATTCGTTCACCGTTTTCATCAACGCGAACAATAACGAAATGCCCAGCACGTCTCGCTTTGGCAATGCGTGGAGCTTCAATTTCAAACTTCACGACATTTTCGGAAAATAATTCCTTACTTACAATTTTATTCATATATAATATAGTTGAAATTACAAGTTTTTAGACTTTCTTATAGTCAAAAATCTCGCAAAGATACGATTTTTTTTAAAAACTTTTTCTTTTTTTTCTACAATATTTGCCCGCAACCAAAATCACAACTCAAAACATAACTTCTTTACCATCATAACTTTTTTTTTCATAACTTCACGTATAACAACTAAATATTTCTATCTTTGTGATGTAATTATCATAAAATTTATTCTTATGAAAAAATTTATAGCCATTGCAATACCCTTAATTCTACTTATTCTTGTAGGCGTTGGGTACTTTAAATTTTACTTCGTTTTCGGCGAAGGTGTAAAAAGTGGAGAACTTAATTATGTAGTTAAAAAAGGCGTTATTTTCAAAACATACGAAGGTAAGTTGATTCAAAGTGGCGTTAAATCATCGGGGTCTGGAAGCATTCAGTCTAACGAATTTATTTTTTCAGTAGAAGACGAAAAAATTGCCGAACAACTTATGGTCAATAGTGGTAAAGAAATTCAACTTTACTACCGCGAATATTATGGAAAATTACCTTGGAGAGGTTATAGTAATTATATCGTTGATAGTATTATTTCTATCAAAGAACCTGTCGGAAACAAAGGCATCGAAGAACTTATGTATATTGAACAATAATCAAAAAAAGAGATCTTTTTCTCTTATGTCTATAAAAAAATAGCGAAGTCCTACGGCTTCGCTATTTTTATTTTCTACAGAAAATATTATTTCTTTTTCGCTTTTAATTCTTTATAAATTCTTTTTTGAGTTTCAACATTTTCCTCAGCTTTTACTATCT
>Ga0247610_10006233_pt1 | contig 12449 bp, 9 predicted proteins | sample 174DNAGHGhighgp2_FD_193483 | JGI IMG/M metagenome (GOLD analysis project Ga0247610, IMG submission 193483) | Sheep rumen microbial communities from Palmerston North, Manawatu-Wanganui, New Zealand - 1742 DNA GHGhigh gp2 | ecosystem: Host-associated > Mammals > Digestive system > Stomach > Rumen ...
GAATAATATAGTATTAAAGCAATTAACATTTAAGGTTATTTTATTACAAGCTATTGCAACATCAATTGATGCGTTATCATCTGGCTTAACATTTTCGCAGTTTAATATATTAGAAGCATTATTATTGGTTTTAATTATTTCATTAATTACATTTTCTTTATGTATGGTTGCCTTATTTATTGGTAAAAAGTTTGGTGATAAGCTTGGTGCTAAGGCTATACTTATTGGTGGTATTATATTAGTTGTAATTGGAATAGAGATATTTGTCACAGGTATTTGGTTATAAACAAATACCTTTTTTTATAGTGAAGGCTTGAAAGATAATATTTTTTACATTATAATGAAAGCGTTTTAGAAAAGGGGCAAAACTATGAAGAAAAAAATTATTCTATTAACTGCATTATCATTAATTACGTTAACTGCATGTCAAAATGCAAAAACAACTACAAAAGCTAGTATTACTACAACAACAAATCAAACTACAACAGTAGATACTACAACTGCAAATACAACAACAAATCAAACTACAACAGTAGGTACTACAACTGCAAATACAACAACAAATCAAACTACAACAGTAGATACTACAACTGTAAATACAACAACAAATCAAACTACAACAGTAGATACTACAACTCTAAATACAACAACAGAAAATACAACAACTGTTGATGTAACGACTACATCAAATGTAACAACATCTAATACTACAACAACTGAAGTTGCGAAAGGAACTGTAACATTATATGAAGATGATAAGACTACTTTAATTGGTTCTTATAATTATGTTGCAGGTCAAACATTAGGAGAAGTATTACCTACTCCAGTTAAATTAGGTTATTCATTTGATGGTTGGACACAAGTTAATGGAAAAGCAGTACCATTAGATAGAGTTTTAACAACTGCTGTAAATATGAATTTATATGCTAAATATTCTAAGCTTTCATTAACTTTAGGAGAAGTTTTAAATTATACTCCTGAGGCTGCAATATCAAGTAAGGGATTAGAATATTATAATTTAGGTAATGATTATCAAAAGACTGGTTTTAATGATCAAGGCTATGCGCAAGGTCATATTGCTGATTTTAGTCAATATGAGGGTACTAGTGCTTATGCAAAAGTAACTACAGCTGATGAATTGATTAATGCGTTACTTGCTGCACAAAATGAATATGAATCTAATTTTATATATGATGATTTAACTGCTTTAAAAGAAGCAAATATTAGTGAATATGAAGCATTAATGGAAGAACGTGCTGCAAGTCCTTCTGGTAAATCATCTAATGAGACAAGAAGACTTGAACTTGAAGCAATAGTTAATGGCTATAATGGACATTTAGAACAAAAACTAACAAAGGCACAAACTGTCCATGTTATTGAAATAGCTGAAGATATCAATTTAGGATACAATGTATTATCTAGTCAAGCAAAGGAATCTGGAATTGTTGAGGATTGGAATTCAGTAAGAAAGAATTATCCTACTATGGCCAATGGGTTTATTGAATCTAATTATATTAAAGAGAATGGTATTTCTAAAATTAAAGTATCTAAATCTACTGATTTATTAATATATTCTAAGAATTCTTCTAAAATTACTAATGCTGGATTCAGTGTTTTAAGCTGTGAGGGTGTAGTATTTAGAAATCTAGATATGGATGGTTTATGGCAATGGGAAGATTCTCCATCATCATCTGCCGCAGGTACTATTGGTGATATGGATGCGCAAGGATGGGCTTATTTTAAGATTTCTAATTCAGGTCATGTTTGGATTGATCACTGTTCATTTGGTAAATCTTATGATGGTCAAATAGATATTTCAAATCCATATTTTTATAATAGAGCAAATGGTTCATATGCACCTTATGGTGTTCCACTTTATTATGAAGAAGAATCAGTAGGATATCATATATCTAATTGTGATTTCCATGCTGGATCTGATGATAAGAATGGATACTTATATAAGATGATGGAAGAAATAGAAAATGATTATCAAAATAATTCATCATCACTTTATAGTTATTATAAGCTTTTAAGAGGTACATATAATTTGTCTTTTGAAGAAATATTATATGGAATTGCAATACCACAAAAGAAGGCATTCTTAGATGGAGATTCAAGTAATACTTGGTATAATGATTGCCTAAGAGTTTCTTATGCAAATAATATATTTAAAAATATTGAAGATAGAATACCTAATGTACGTGGTGGTGTAGGTTATATGTATAATTGTATTGTTGATAATAGACAATACTTTGAATATAGAAATACACTTGTTTCTAAAAATGTAAAATCTATAAGTTCTAATGGTAAATATAAATGTGGTATGGTATCACAAGGTATTGTTGTTGGTTATGGTGCATCTGTTTGTGCAGAAAACTGCGTATTCTTAGGGGTAAGTGAACTTTATAAGAATAATAATGCTTCTGAAGCTGAGAATTATATTAAGAAATATAATCCAGCAACAGGAACTAATTTCACAATAGATGATGTTGATGCTAGCGTTAATATCACAAATTGTATATGGATGAATAGTAATTATGATAATCTAGATTTAGATATTACTGATTCATTATTAGAAGTTAAAGATGATTATATATTATCACAAGAAAATACTGTTGATATTTCAACTGAAAAATTCAATTGGCATAATGATTCTAACACTAAACCATTTGAACCTAATTATTATGTTAAGGATTGCAAGTATTTAAGCGGATTATTTGATTATTTATTAGGTAGTCAAAGAATAGGTGCAAATCCTAATTACGAAGGCTTATATTTATATACAAATTCAATAATAAAAGCATAAAAGAAGAGGTGGATAAAAATATCCACCTTGTTTTATATACAAGAAAAAAGCTCACAAACGTGAGCTTTAATCAATTAATCTTATAAGCCTTGAGCTAACATAGCTTCAGCAACCTTCTTAAAGCCGCCGATATTAGCACCAGTCATTAAATCGTACTTGTTCTTGCCGAATTCCTTAGAATTTTCATAGCAGTTGTAGAAGATGTTAACCATGATATCATGTAACTTCTTATCAACTTCTTCAAAAGTCCAAGATAATCTTTCAGAGTTTTGTGACATTTCAAGACCAGAAGTTGCAACACCACCAGCGTTTGCAGCCTTAGCAGGTCCGTATAATACGTTGTTGTTGATGAAGTATTCTTGAGCTTCTGGAGTAGAAGGCATGTTTGCACCTTCACAAACAGCGATAACACCATTTGCAACTAAAGCCTTAGCAGAATCTAAGTTGATTTCGTTTTGAGTTGCGCAAGGTAATGCGATATCAGCCTTTACAGTCCAAATACCCTTAGAACCGTTCTTGTCTTCATGGTATTCACCACGACCAGCTCTTTCAACATATTCCTTAATACGTCCTCTTTCAACTTCCTTGATTTGCTTAACAACATCAAGCTTAATACCGTCCTTATCAACGATATATCCGTTTGAATCAGATAATGCGATAACCTTAGCACCTAATTCTGTAGCCTTTTGAGTAGCGTAGATTGCAACGTTACCAGAACCAGAAATAATTACTGTCTTACCCTTGAATGAAGTATTTAAGATAACCTTTAATGCTTCATCAGTGTAATAGCATAAACCATAACCAGTAGCTTCAGTACGAGCTAAAGAACCACCAAATGTTAAGCCCTTACCAGTTAATACACCAGTGTGTTCATCACGAATTCTCTTGTATTGGCCAAATAAGAAACCAACTTCACGTCCACCAACACCGATATCTCCAGCAGGAACGTCTGTGTCTGGTCCGATATGACGATATAATTCAGTCATGAATGATTGGCAGAATCTCATAATTTCAACATCGCTCTTTCCCTTAGGGTCGAAATCAGATCCACCCTTACCACCACCCATAGGTAGTGTAGTTAAAGAGTTCTTTAAAGTTTGTTCAAGACCTAAGAACTTGATAATTGATTCATTTACAGATGGGTGGAATCTTAAACCTCCCTTGTAAGGTCCGATTGCAGAATTGTATTGGCAACGGAATCCTCTATTTACTTGGATCTTGCCATTATCATCTGTCCAAACAACCTTGAATTGAATGAATCTTTCAGGTTCTAAGAATCTTTCTAATAATTTTTGTTCTTCATACTTAGGATTCTTAGCAACAAACTGTTCAATTGATAATAAAATACCTTGAGCAGCTTCAGCATATTCAGGCTGATTAGGATTCTTAGCTAAGAATTCATCAAATACTCTTGCAGCATAAGCTGTCTTAAATGCAACTTTTGACATTTTTATATTACCTCTTTCTTATGTATAAAATTTAATACATTTCGTATTTTATACAAAAAAATATAAAAAGGCAATACTTTTCGATAAAAATTTTAAAAAAGTGCAAAAAAATCGAATTTTAGCCTTGAAAAACATAAAAGTGCCGAATTGAGAATTATAAAATTCAAATATTATTCGATATTGAATAGTTGCTTCGCATAATATTCGGCACTTTTTTATTGTCTCTTAAAATGACCAAAAATGGTGTATACTACTTATGGAGGTATATTATGACAGTTTGTTTTGATCTTGATGGTACATTACTATATACTTTAGAAGATCTTCATAATGCACTAAATCATTCATTAAAGAAATATGGATATAAGGAAGTATCCTTAGATGAAACTAGATTGAATGTAGGTAATGGTATTAGAAATTTAATTATAGATTCTGCTAAATCTAGTGATAATATTGATTTGATGTTTTCTGAATTTAAAAAATATTATGAAGTTCATTGTACTGATAATACATTACCATATATCGGTATGGTTAAATTAGTTTCAGACTTGAAAAATATGGGATATAAGATTGCATGTGTTTCAAATAAGCATTATGTAACATTAAATAAATTAATAAATTATTATTTTCCAAATATGTTTGATATAGTATTAGGAGATGGAATGGGGTATGAAAGAAAGCCTAATCCTAATATTATATATACGTGCGCTGAAATGCTAGAAGAAGATTTATCTAATTTTATTTATATAGGAGATTCTGATATTGATGCAAAGACTATAATTAATGCTAATATTAAAGGTATATTAGTATCATATGGATATAGAGATAAATCTATATTAAAGGAATTTATGCTTCCTATTGCTGATAACGTTTATGAGCTTCTAAATAAAATAAGTGAATTCAAATAGTTTAATATTTGTTTACATAAATTTTTAATTTTGGTATAATAACAAAGGTGATAATTTATGCAAGATGTTAAACTCGTTAATCTTGAGTTATTCTATGACGTCATTACTGAATCTAATGAAATTCTATTTGAAGAATTTCATAAGCCATATTTTGATTTGTTAGAAATGACAATTAATAATATGCTTGAACAAACAATATTACAAGATGTTGAAGAAGAAACTGAAGAAAAGCTTACAAATTGTTATCATAAATTAGAAGGTATTGATTTTACTAAAGAAGATATAAGAAAGGCAATGCAGTCAGTTATATTATTAGGATTTAAGGAAATGGGAATTCCTAATGGTTATACTACACCTGATACTTTAGGTATATTTATTGCATATCTTATTTCTAAAATGGTAAATAAAAAAGAAATCAATATTTTAGACCCAATGTGTGGTACAGGTAATTTGTTATTTACTATATCTAATTATCTAGAAAAGGATATGAATTTATTCGCAGTAGATAATGATCAAGAAATGGCAAGATTGATTAAGCTTACTGCAGATATATTAGATACTCAAACTGAAATATATCTAGAAGATATGTTTTCTTATGATCAAATTGGATTTGATGCAGTAGTATTAGATATGCCACATAAGGAATATGATGGAAAAGAATATTTTCCATATAAGGCATTATCGCATGTAAAAAAATTAGTTTCTGATAATGGGTGCTTAATAGCTATATTAGAAAATGATTTTTTCAATTATGATTCTAATCAATCATTTAAAAATGATTTATTAAGTGATATGTCTATTGTTGGTTTAGTAGAGCTTCCAAATGAAATGTTTAAAACTGGGAAGCCAAAGATTATCTTAGCCTTGCAAAAACGTAAGATAGATAATCCATGCTTTATGGTCAAACTACCAAATTTCACAGATGCAAATGCATTTGGAAATGTCTTAAGACAGGTTGAAATGTGGTTTGAAAAAAATAAAAATGAAGATTAAATAATTAAGGAGATTAAACGAAATGAAAATTATGGCAGTTAATGCTGGTAGCTCATCAATTAAGTTCCAATTACTTGAGATGCCAGAAGAAAAGCTTATTGCTTCAGGTGTTGTTGAAAAGATCGGTTCTGTAGATGGTTCTGGTAAGCCTTTAAACGGCATCGTAACATTAAAGTACAATGGTAAGAAGGAAGAAACTAATCCAGTTATTCCTACACATAAAGAAGGTGTTCAATTAATTCTTGATGCATTAATTGACAAGGGAATTTTAAAGAGCTTAGACGAAATTTCTGGTGTTGGTCACCGTATTGTTCAAGGTGGAGAATATTTTAAGGATTCAACTTTAGTTGATGGTCCTAATGGTACAGTTGTAAAGAAAATTGCTGAATTAGCTGACCTTGCTCCATTACATAACCCAGCTCATATCATCGGTATTAAGGCATTCTATAATGCATTACCAAGCGTACCTGAGGTTGTAGTGTTTGATACAGTATTCCATCAGACTATGCCTGAAGAAGCATATATGTATGCTACACCATATGAATGGTATGAAAAGTATGGCATTCGTAAGTATGGTGCTCATGGTACTTCACACAAGTATGTTTCTCAAAGAATTGCACAATTAATTAATAAGCCATTAGAAAAAACAAACACAATCGTTTGCCACTTAGGTAATGGTGCATCTATTTCTGCAGTTAAGGGTGGAAAGTGCGTTGATACATCAATGGGTTTAACACCATTAGAAGGTATTCCTATGGGAACTCGTTCTGGTAATGTTGACCCAACAGTAGTTTCTTATATCTGCAAGAAGGAAGGAAAGACTGCTGAAGAAGTAGTTAATATTTTAAATAAGAAGTCAGGATACCTTGGTATGTCTGGTCGTTCAAATGATGCTCGTGATGTTACAGCTGGTATGAACGAAGGAGATCATAGATGCAAGCTTACATTCGATGTTCAAGCTAAGAGAATCTGTGATTATATTGCATCTTACTGGTTATACTTAGATGGTAAGGTTGATGCTATCTGCTTCACTGCTGGTATGGGTGAAAACTTAAAGCATTTAAGAAAGAATATCATCGATAGATTAGCACCATTTGGTGTTAAGCTTGATGAAAAGCTAAACGATACTTTCTCAGATGAAAGAATTATCTCAACTCCTGATTCTAAGATTCAGGTTTGGATTGTTCCAACAAATGAAGAAGTTATGATTGCTCGTGACACTGTAAGAGTTGCTGGCTTAAAGTAAAATCAAATTAATTATTAAGATATATTGGGGCCTTTGGCCCCATTTCTTATATAATTAATAAGGTGGTGTTAATATGACTAAAAAGAAAATCATAATTATTATAATGTCTTCTATATTTGGATTAATATTACTTACTGCAATTATAGTTGGTATTATAGTATTAGTTAATATGAATAAGCCAATTGCAAAAATAGAAGATGAAACGCCACCTATTTATGAAACTGATAAAAAAGAAATAACAAGTGATGTAAAACTACCTTCTAATTATTCTGCAAGTGATGCTATGGCATATGCAATGTGGAGAATGGAAAATATTAATTTTGCAATTTCAACAACAGGTGAATCTAAGGCAAGCTTTGTAACACAAAAGGTAAATGCTAAAAGAACTGTTATAGATAATGAAGCAATTATTACAACAGTATCAACATCAAGCTTTAAGAAAATAGCAGAAGAAAAATTCTTTTCAAAAGATCAAAGAGTATTAATATCTAAAGCTTCATCAATTAATGATGAAGATGCAACAGCTGTTTTTTCTAAAGAAAAACCTGATGAATATAGTAAAGAAGAATATCTTAAAATGTTTGGCTGGATGCCATTCCAGCTTACTGGATATATAGTTTCAAAGGATACTTATTTAAATGAACCAACAATGGTAAAAAATCAAGATGATACCTATACAATATCTATGGATTTAAATCCTAATCCAAATTACGCACCATATTGGTATAGATATGAAATATTACATAATTCATCATCTACAATAATACCTGATTTTCAAAGTATTCATATTGATTTTACAATCGATAATAGCTATAGAGTATTAAAGGCAGAATATAATGAAGTATATAAAGTAGAAGTATTTTTTAAGACAACTACTAAAACTCATGTCATAGATTCATTTACATATGATAATATATCATTTGATAAAGAAAGATATGATTTTTACAAAAGCAATTTAAAATAGTATTAATAAGGTAAAATATTTTTATTTTACCTTTTTTATATGCTATAATCTATCATGTTAGGGGTGATATTTATGAAGACTAAAATATTTGTTTCATCATCAACATCAATAGATCAAGCAACACATTCATATTCTATTACTATAATTCCAGATATTATAACAATTGATGGTGAAATATATGAAGATACTAAACAAATGTCACCTGAATCATTTTGTAATAGAATAAAATATGATGATTCTTCATTAATTAAGATTTCTCATCAAAACTTTGAATATATAGATAATTTATATAAACAAACAAAAGCTCAAGGCTATACAGATTATTTATTTATATTATCTCCATATGAATATGATATGGAAGATGATTTAAATAAATTAAAAGAACAATATAATGATGATAATATAGTTATATATAAATCTAATGTAGCATCTTTCTTACTTGCCTTAATGGTAATAGAAGCAGATAAATCTTTAAAAAATCAAGTACCTATGAAAAAGGTAATTGAGATGCTTGATAATATGTCTTTAGAATCTATTGGTGGTATTAGAATATTTAAAGAAACTGAAACTGAGCTTATATCTCCATTTGATTCTTCTATATTAAATACTAAAAGTGCAGGAGAATCATATATATGGAGCAATCATCAATTTGTTATGATTGGTAAATCGTCTAAAAAAAGAGATAAAGATGCAAATCCATTTAAAGCGTTTATAAGATCTTTTTTCGAAAAAACAGAAGGTTTAAACATTCAGCCTGTCTTATTATATTCAACTAAAAATACTGCATATCTTAATTATTTAAGAGATATGATAAAGTCTATTTATCCAAAATTAAAAAGCATAAAAGAAATAGCTTTAGCGCCAAGAATACAACTTGAAATTAAGAATGGGTTAGGTATTGCTTACTTATCTAAGATGTAACGTATAATTTTATTGAAACGAAGCTCTATTTGTGTTAAAATATCAATACATATCGGCTTTCCTGAATGATATTCAGGATTTTAGCGCTAATATGAAATGTTTAGCGGAGAAACATTTGATTTATATGAATATATTAATTGTAGGATTAGGCCTCATAGGAGGCGCATATGCAAGCATATTATCAAAGTCTCATAATGTTTATGGTACAGATTTAGATATTAATGCAATAAATTATGCAAAAAATAAAAATTTCATAATTGATGGTTCAGTTGATCCTAAGAATTATATTCTTAAATCTGATTTAATTATTTTATCTATTTTCCCTAAGGCGATAATAGATTTTTTAAATAAGTATAAAGATTTATTTAATTCTAATCAGGTTATTACTGATGTTTGTGGTGTTAAATCTAAATATATTTTAGAAGCTACAAATATATCTAAGCCTGCATATTATTTAGCTCATCATCCTATGAGTGGTAGTGAAAAAAATGGAATTGAAAATTATAATTCATTCTCATTTAAGGGTAAGAATTTTATTATTACAACAGTAGAAGATAATGCCCCAACAAGAGCAATTGATATGATAAAACAAATTGGAATTGATTTAGAAATGAATGTTTCTATATGTGATTATAAAAAGCATGATCAAATGATTGCTTATACTTCAGATTTGACTCACGCTGTTGCGGTATCACTTATGAATTCTAATAGAGATCCTAAGTTAATTGATTTTGCAGGAAGAAGTTTTTTAGAAATGACAAGAATTGCAAATATCAATGAAAGCTTATGGAGTGAGATATTTATTGAAAATAGAGATTATTTATTAGAAGAGATAAATATATTTATTAATGAAATGCATAAAATGAAGAATGCGTTAGAAAATAATGATGATAAAAAATTAAAAGAATTATTTTTATCATCAACTAAAATAAGGAAAGAGATGTGATTATATGAGAACTTTAGATATTAATTTAGGGCAAAATTCCTATAAGATATTAATTGAAGATGACATACTATCACGTCTTTCTTTTTATATTAAGGAAGTTTATAAAAATAAAAAAATATATATTGTAACTGATGATACAGTTAAGGATTTATATTTAGATAAGGTTATTAATTCATTAAAGAATGATTACGAAATTGATTATGTTGTTGTGGCACATGGTGAGCAATCTAAATCAATTGAAACATACATTAAGGTATGTGAAGAATTATTAGAAAAGAATATTAGAAGAAATGAATTATTATTAGGCCTTGGTGGTGGTGTAATTGGAGATTTAACAGGCTTTGTTGCATCATCATTATATAGAGGTATTCCATATATTAATGTACCTACATCTTTATTATCACAAATGGATTCATCTATTGGTGGTAAGACTGGTATAGATTTTTATGGAAGAAAGAATATTTTAGGTGCATTTAAGCAACCTTTAATGGTATTAATTGACCCATTAACATTAAATTCACTTCCTAAAAGAGAATTTAATAATGGTATGGGTGAATTAATTAAGCATGGTGCAATAGGCAATAAAAAGCTTTTAGACTTATTATATGATAAGCCAAGAATTGATGAGAATATTATTGCAGAATCATTAATGGTTAAAAGAAAAGTAGTTGAAATTGACCCATTTGATCAAGGCTTAAGAATGACATTAAATTTTGGTCATACATTTGGTCATGCGATAGAATTAAAATATGGATATAAGCATGGTGAGGCTGTTGCGATAGGTATGCTTATGGCTATTAAGATGGGAATTGATTTAGGTGTTACTAAAGAAGATTGTTATAAGCCTATTTTAGATATTTTAAAGCTATATGAATTACCTGTTACTGAATATGATTATAATGATTATTTAGCTGATGTTTTAAATGACAAGAAGAATTTAGCAGGTGTTGTTAATTTTATTTTTTTAACTAAGCTTGGCGAATGTGTAATTTATAAGATAAGCGAAAAAGATATTAAGGAGAAAATAAAACAATGAATGTTACAATAAAGCCTAATAAATTACAAGGTACTGTTGTTATTCCACCATCTAAAAGCTTATCTCATAGAGCAATTATTGGTGCTGCCTTAGCACAAGGCAAATCTACAATTTCAAATGTTATGTTTTCTAAAGACATTTTAGCAACAATTGATGCAGTAAGAGCTATTGGTGCAACAGTAAATGTTTTTGATGATGCAATTGAGGTTATAGGTACAGGTGGAGTTAGAAGAGCAACTGATTTAATTGACGCAAATGAATCAGGTTCTACAATTAGATTTATGATTCCTATCGCATTAGTATCTAAAGAACCAATAAAATTTATTGGTAAAAATAATTTAGTAAAAAGACCTTTAGATATATTCTTTGAAATCTTTGATATGCAAGGAATAGATTATAAGCATGAAATAGGTTCATATTTACCTCTTGAGGTTAAAGGTGGTCTTAAGCCTGGTGTATTTAATATAAGAGGAGATATATCAAGTCAGTTTATTACAGGACTTTTATATGCGCTACCTTTATTAGATAATGATTCTAAAATTATTATTACTACTGAAATGGAATCTAAGGGTTATATAGACCTAACATTAGATATGCTATCTAATTTTGGTATTGAGATAATTAATAATAACTATAAAGAATTTATAATTAAGGGAAATCAGAAATATTTACCATTTGATTATGTTATTGAAGGAGATTATTCACAAAGCGCATTCTTCTTAGTTGCAGATATGCTTGGTGCTGATATTACATTAAAGGCAATGAGTAAGGATTCTTATCAAGGAGATAAAAAGATTTTATCTGATATTGAAGAATTTGGTGGCAATATTGAATTTGTTGATGATAGCTTAAAAGCTACATTAAATACTCAAAAGAATGCTATAATAGATTTAGGTCAATCTCCTGACTTAGGACCTGCATTATCAGTACTTGCAGGATTAACAAAAGGTAATTCTAAGCTTATTAACGCAGAAAGATTACGTATTAAAGAATGCGATAGAATCACATGTGTAAAAGAAGAATTAAACAAGCTTGGAATGAATGTAGATGAAACTAAGACAGAATTAATATTTAATGGTGTTTCAAGAATTAAGGGTGGAGTTGTTGATGCTCATAACGATCATAGAGTTGCAATGGCTCTTGCAATGGCAGCTTTAAAATCAGATGGAGATATTAAGATTTTA
>Ga0247610_10006234_pt1 | contig 12448 bp, 5 predicted proteins | sample 174DNAGHGhighgp2_FD_193483 | JGI IMG/M metagenome (GOLD analysis project Ga0247610, IMG submission 193483) | Sheep rumen microbial communities from Palmerston North, Manawatu-Wanganui, New Zealand - 1742 DNA GHGhigh gp2 | ecosystem: Host-associated > Mammals > Digestive system > Stomach > Rumen ...
GGGGAGGTGTCTGCATCTCCTGCAACTGTCTTCACGGCAAAGCCCACTCCCAACGGTCTTTATTCCCTGCCGTTGAAACGGGATGAGTTCATGCTTGTGACCTCGCCTTTCGGCAACCGTCGTGACCCGATGGACCACAGCAGGACGCAGTTCCATAAGGGTATTGACATCAGTTGCAAGAACGAAACCCTCCTTGCCACAGAGAACAACGGGAAGGTCGTTGGTGTGAACCACAATGCCAACACTGGCGGTGGCAAGTCTGTAACGATTGAGTACAAGCGTGAGGATGGCAGCAAGTGTCAGGCTACCTATATGCACCTTTCAAGCATCGACGTGCATGTGGGCGATGCTGTCAATGCCGGTCAGAAGGTTGGCGTGTCTGGAAACACAGGAACAAGGACAACGGGTCCACACCTGCATTTCGAGGTGAAGACCATAGCCAGTGACGGCACAAAGCGGAATATCGACCCAGCTGCCTATATCGCGGAGATAAGCCAGAAAGGTGGACTGTCACAGCAGTTGCTCCACAACGGCAAGGATTTGCTGGCGAGTTACAAGGCTGCCAATCCTGTAGCCCAGGAAACAGTCACAGCACAGCAGCAAAAGGACACAAGCATGTCACCTGACGACTGGATGAGGAAGCTTCTTTCCAGCGAAGACAGCGGTGTGGGACTTTCCAACAGTGCAGACCCCATCATGGAGATGGCCATGACGATGTTCGCAAGTCTCATGGCTTTGGCTGTCAAGATAGACAGTAAGTCTGAGGAGCAGAGGATGCAGGCGGCAACCGACGCAGCCGTCAGCCAGTCCGTTGACCTCACATCCATGCTTCCAAACCTCAAGGAATGCCGTGTCTTGCTCAATGATGGCAAGCCGCTTCTTCATGTCAGCAATGGCATCGTCAGTTTCTCGCATGAACTGACCCATGCAGAGCTATCCAGAATCCGGCAAGCTCTTGGGAATGCCAGCCTTTCTGATGCGGAGAAGCAGCGCACCATTGCCTCTGTAGTTAATGGTATCGTCGTGTCCCAGCAGCTGTCCCTGAACTATCAGCAGGGTGTGGAAGCGCAGCAAGGCCAGCAGGAGAATCTGCAACGTAAATGATTCTTGCTCAATACTTTTAAATTTTTTGTTAAACAATCAATTCGTGAAATTATGATTAAGTGTAATGTAATAGTATGCGGTACCATCACACGCTCAGCACAGATGCGTACCAACAAGGATGGCAAGGCTTTTCTTGCCTTTGGTGTCAGTGTTGCCATCCCTGCCAAGTCTGGCATCAACAAGACCTTTGAAATCAGTGTTGCCAAGGATGGCGGCATGGACGAGCTGAACGCCCTTTCCTCTGGAACCCGTGTTGAAATCGTCGGCGTGTTCACCTTCCGCAAGAAGGATGAGACCATCTTCCTCAACCTGTCTGCAACAGGTGTCAACACCTTCAATGCTCCTGGCGAGGATTCCGTCAAGGGAAATATCGAGTTCCGCGGAACCGTCGGCAACAAGATTGAGGAGAAGAAGGACAAGAAGGACAAGCCTTATCTTGTGTTCTCCGCTTTCAGCAGCGAGAAGGATGGAGAGGACTACTCATACACGTGGGTGCGCTTCATGCACTTCGGACAGGGCAAGCCTGAATGGATGCAGGGCAAGTGCGGTATCGATGCCAATGGCGAGCTCCAGTTGGGTGTCTATAACGACCGACTCGACATCACCTGTCGTGTGGCAGGGCTCTCCAAATGGGAGAAGCAGCCATACCAGGGTGAGGGAACCAATGCTCAGTAGCCATGGCGGAGAAGAAGAATTACAACAGTGACGGAAGGTCGGCTGAAGACCGTGCCCTGGACAAGTTCGCGGACTTACTCGTCGCCAAACTGGAGACCATTCAGGCTGACTGGAAGAAGCCGTGGTTCACTGAAGGGGTGTCGGTGTCCTTGCCGAAGAACATGAACGGAAGGGAGTATAATGGAATGAATTCGATTATGTTGATGCTCCATGCCGAGAAGGAGGGCTTCAAGTTGCCTGTTTGGGCAACCTTCGACCGTATCACAGGCTTGAACTATGTGAAGGACAAGCAGGGAGCCAAGCAGGATGCCGTGGACAGCGAGGGCAACAAGCTGCCTCTTGTTTCCGTCAACAAGGGAGCCAAGAGCTTTCCGGTTTTCATCACCACATTTACCTGCATCCACTCCGAAACAAAGGAGCGCATCAACTACGATGACTACAGACGACTTCCAGAGGATGAGCGTGCCAAGTACAACGTATATCCGAAGCTACAAGTCTATAACGTCTTCAATCTCGAAGGTCAGACGAACATCAAGGAAGCCCGTCCCGAGCTCTTCAAGAAGCTCCAGGAGCAGAACCAGGTCACCCATTCTGTCCAGCAGGAAGGCGACATGTTCTCTTTCCCTGCCATTGACCGCATGATTGCCGAGAACAAGTGGATTTGCCCCATCAAGCCCACTTATGGCGACAATGCCTACTTCTCCATCAGCAAGAATGAAATCGTCATTCCTGAGAAGCGCCAGTTCAAGAGTGGAGAGTCCTACTACAGCAACCTCGCCCATGAGATGACCCACTCAACTGGTGCGGAGAATCAGCTGAATCGATTGAAGCCAAGTTCCTTTGGTTCGAAGGAATACGCACGCGAGGAACTCGTTGCAGAGATGTCGGCAGCCCTTGTCTCACAACGCTACGGAATGAGCAAGGTGATAAAGGAGGACTCCCTACCCTATCTGAAAAGCTGGCTCAACTCACTCAAGGAAGAACCGTCCTTCATCAAAACCGTTCTCCAGGACGTGAAGAAGGCTTCAGGCATGATCAACCAGCACATTGACAAGATGCAATTGGAGCTGGACAGTGCCAAGGAAGTGAAGCAGGAAACAGCCCATCAGCTGTCTGACAACTATGGAAGCTATGACATTCCCAAGTGGGCATTGTCCTATATCATGAATGGTGATGCCAGCGGTATCAGCGACCATGAGCAGGAAATGGTTGACAAGTTCCTTGAAAGGAATTTCCCTGACGGCTTCATACCGGAAGTCGAGGAAGGGAAAGACAAAGAGCTCAATCTCTATCCTGCTTTCGGTGAAAGAAACGAGAATGCCTTGGCAAACCGAGGTGAATCGCCTTATCTTGCTGTCGATACTGTTTCAATAAAGTTCAGTCAGGCTGGCTACATGGAAAGAATATCGGACAATAAGGATGACGGAAACACCTACGAAACTGTTGCTGCAAATACAGAGGAACACATGGCATCAAAAGCTATTCCAAAACAAGAAGAGGAGCAGCAAGAAATCCATTTCCATAGAGGACGATAGAAGCGACTAATTCAAATTAAAGATAGAGGAAACCAACTTTCACGAGCAGGTTTCCTCTATTCTAATTTTGCTATAGCACTATCCTACCCTATCCTATTCATTAACACAGTTTTTTGCTGATAGGCTCGATGAATTAGTGCTTCTCTATGTAGAACATGGGTATGGAAAAAAATAATGTCTATGGTTTTGAGTTTGATGTTTCGTATTTCAGACATTTAAATGTGGCATAACGTTAAATGACAAATAGTAATGAAGTAAAAGCATTCAAATATTAGCGTCTTACATACATGACAAGACAAAACGTCTGCAAACCCCTTACACAAAGGACTTTACAATAGACACCTTATCGTTTTTGAAGTACATCAAACTGAACACCTATAAATTAATTATCTGGGAATATCAAATTAAGAGGAACATCTATATATTTATAAATATTTCCTTCTTCAGTTCCACAAACTAATTATTTGATACAAGCTCTGTAACAGTTGTAGAAAACTCTCCGACAGATGCTCCAGATAGAAGTGCTTCAGACTGCATTATCCAGATTTATGAAAAAGAATTAAAAATCAGATTGACTTTAGCCTTGGAAAGCGCCTTTTCACGGTTGTATAGTTACTTTATGGGATAATTACGATATTTTTTAATATCAATGCATCATAAAATTTGCAAAAAATCATCTGTTTAAAAGGAATTTTAAGTATTTTTGTGCCATGTAAAATTTTATGTTTTTTTAAACTTGTTATCCAGAGGTGCTGGCGCACAAAACTAAAGTCACTAGGTGGAAACGCTTCATATCTAGAAAATAGAGCATCTGGTTTCCGACAACTAGGAAAGTCTTTTATTTAATAAACATTCTCCATGAATCCATTGTATCAACAAGTAGAAAAAGCCATTCGTGACCATACGTTACAAATGTCTGTTCCCAAAGGAACAACACAAGATGATGTGTATCAATGCATCCGTAGAATCATGTGTGAGAATCCAGATATATTTTGGTTCTCAAACCAATGGAAATATTCAGAGAAAGAGCAATCGGTATGTTTCCATTATACAATAAGCAAGGAAAGAAGCATAAAGGACAAGAAGCAGATTGACGATGTCATTCAAAAAGACTTCAACATAGAAGTTGTTCGCCACTTGCCTGTACTCCTGCAAGTGATGTATACATATAAATGGCTTGCATTGTATTGCAACTATAATCTATATTCCGCTTACAACCAAACCATCTATAGCGTATTCGTACATCGCAACTCTGTTTGTACTGGCTATGCAAAAGCTGCACAGTACTTGTACAAAAAGCTGGGCATTGATAGTAAATTGGTGTTTGGTACTCTGCACAATACAGATAAGAAAAGCCATCACTGTTGGTTGATGATTTGTATTAACGGCCAATGGTATCATCAAGATCCTACATTTGCCGTTCCAGAAATCTCTGTCCTCTTGCAGAATGCTGGTATAAAGCCTACCTTTGGTGCAGAAGGATTGGTCTATAACTATTTCTGTTGCAACACCGAAAGCATTAAACGGTCAAGGGTTATTGAGGATGAATGCAAACAGCCTGTATGCTCATCAACTATTGATTCAAAACCATTGCAAGATATTCCAATACATGTGCACAGGACCGAAGATGCTGAACAATTAGGGGTGCGAGGGTGTCTGCTGAGCGACAATGGAAGCAATTCAGATGTGTACCTGTGGCACTCGGAAAAGATGGTACAAAGTGTTGTTAAAATATACAAGAACAAATTTTCTCAAGAATTATTACACCATGAATACCAAATGATGCATCAGTTGTCTTCTTCCAACCATGTTCTACACGCTCTTGGAGTAACAGACAGTCAAGATGGCATTGTTATAGAGCAAGCTACTTCACTAGCCGATTTGATGTGTTGCCACTATTATCAGTTATCTGCAAAGCATTTTTGTAAGCTTCTTTCAGATGTCATTGATGGATTGCAGGATTGCATTCAATATGGTATATACTATCGGGACATTCATCTTGAAAACATTTATAGGACATCTATGGGAAACTATGTCCTTGGTGATTTTGGTAGTTGTGTTTGGATTAATCGTGAGAATTCTTCAAATCTTGGTGGCATTGATAATCCCTGGTATTTAGCTCCTGAGACATACTTTAGTGGAGTGTTTAATGAATTGTCTGCCACTTATGGAGTCGGGATGATAGCCTACTGTCTCTTAAACAATTTATTTCCACCTTTATGGAATGAATATGGAAGAGATTCGCTGTATCTAAGGATTAACGGTTATGGACTTCCCTTCCCTATTCTTTTGAATAATCCATCTTGTGAATTCGAACTGCAGATGGCATTTGCCATTCAGAAGTCCTTGTCCTTGGGATTGGCTGACAGGTATCAAAGCCTTTCAGAATTAAAGGATGCGATAAAACAATGCGAATCATTAGTGGAGCAAGATGATTATCCATTGATTGATGGAGTATCGAAAGAAAGACTATTCAAGAATGAGACAATAATTACGAATGTAAGTAGCTTTTCAGGAGTTTGTGCGTCATATAAACAATTTGAAAAACCTTTAGGGATTCTATTCGGAAAAGACTCTCATCGTTCTAATTATAACAGAAAAGGGTGTCCTAGTAGTAATATCAGTATCAGTCACAATACATGCCTACCTGAATTTGGGAATGATAGTTCATATAAGGATAAGTCCAAGAAATCTATTTGGTCAAGATTATTTAGGAAGAAAAAGGAAAAGGAAGATGAAGTATATGGTTCTATTTTTGCACCACAAGAGGTTAAGCCCAACTCTCACCTTCTGGTTCAGGTTTACCTACATCTTCTTGAAGAGGCTGATAAAGTTCAACAATGGGCAAAGGAAGCCGATTCAGAAGCAAAACGTCGGAAATATGGTTCGCTTAATACTAAACTCAAATATGGAGACAATGTGAAAGTGGAATTTAATCTATATGGAGAATCACTGTTGTTCAATGCGACAAAGGAAGTAACATGGCATGGTCACTTTACCCAATGTTGCTTTGACTATTTTATACCTTGTAACTTTAAGTTAAATAATCTTAGTTGTGAAGTAAACTTCTTTGTAAATGGCGCTATTATCGGTAATATGACATTTATCACACGAATAGTGAAACAACCTGGGATGACGTTGAACTCAAAGATAAAAACTCATGTGTTTAAGCGGGTATTCATATCTTACGCCCACCAGGATTCAAAGCGAGCAAAAGATTTTGCTTTGGCATATAAAGCACAAGGAACTGACTACTTCTACGATAGGGACAAATTAGCTGCAGGAGATGTTTATGAAGAAAAGATCTTTGAATATATAGATTCAGCTGACTTATTTATTCTTTGTTGGTCTGAAAATGCGTCAAGAAGTGAATATGTTTGGAAAGAACTAAAACGGGCAATGCTTCATGCTTATCCACAATTAAGCATGAATGATGCCACTTTGAAGATCTATCCAATTAGTATTGAACCAAGAACCTCCCTTCCAGAAGACATGGCAGGAATATACAACTTTGAAGAAGTATAGTATTTCTGATAAGATGAAATATCACAAAAAATGTACGTGAGCTTATTGGTTCTCAAAAGGAAAAGGAAAAGTAACAACCATATTCTTTAGTTCGTCATAGATTTTGTTGATTTAACTACTGCAGTACTTTCTTTTTATTGACATTTTTGAAAATCAGCTCGCTTTTATCATTTTTTTCAACGAAAAGGAAAGTGATAAAAAAAAAATTATTATTTTTGTAGTCAAATAATTGAAGCTGATAAAGAAACGAGTTTGAAATAAGTTGAAGAACAGTTTTAGCTGTATTGGTTCCAGTTGTGTACAGTTCTTAATATCGAAAAAATAAAACCTACATCAGTTGGAATTGTCCTTGTTGTACAGGAATAACAATATGGTAGCGGTGTTCATTCCTGATAAGAGGGTCTCTGTGTTTCAATTTAATAAGGGACAAATCTTAACAAATGACTTTTACGAGCAACACCCATTTAGGGATTCAACATATCTGATAGTTGATTGTTCTTAAGAATAGACTATTCAGTATTTATTCAAGTTCTCTATAACTAATTGTATTTCATTTTTTCAAAGAATCACCTGCATAATACAACAATGATAAAGACCTATAATAAGAAGAATGTGAAAATTTCCAATTTTGAAAAATGCGTTAAGTATGCATTGAACATGAAAGGCTTTACAGTTGACACTTTAGCAAAAGCTAACTTGCGAGTGTACAATCGTCGGACAGTTAACTCTAGTACAGTGTTTACGGTATTACTCAAAGGAGGCATCGTGATTCCTGTCGTAAATGCTTCCTTGCTTGGTGAATACAACGTTGGGATATCAGCTACTGTTGTTGTCAAAGCAAATCAGATTTCAGATTTGGTGGAACTATATGTGCCTAAGTCTAACGACATTCAGGTTTTCCCTATTGCAACTTTCTTAGAAGCTTGGGGAACTACAGATGGTTTATGTACAACTGCATTTCCTCCCGACACTCATACTTATCTTCCCCAGTTGATTGACTTGAAATGCGTTGAATTACCCAAAGGCATTGAGGAATTGCGTGAAGCTATCGCAGAAAACGCTCATGACTCTTGGGCTTTAGAACGACTGAGTGAAGGTTGGACATATGGCCAAAAGCGAGATGACTCAAAACTTGAAACCCCTGACATGGTACCTTACAATCTCCTTCCTGAATCGGAAAAACAATACGATCGAATCATGGCGGAGAATACATTAAAGCTCATGATTGCACTTGGGTTTGATATTGTAAAAAGGGACTGACACCTAGTTCTATAGTCATGGTAGTGACATTTAAGCGAGAGAAGCAATTATAAACCAAAACAGCAAGGATATGGAATCGAATATCTCACAAGAGGAGAATCGAAGAATCATTATCAACGACTTGGTGAAGAAAAGAGGTAGCATTGTCCCCATTATTGGTGACGATACTCTTGTATTCCAAGATACAGATAAGGAAATTCCTTTCCAGGAATTTATTGTGCATGAGTTTCAAAAGAAATATCCTTTTGTTGAAGTGGCAAAGGATGTGCTGACGTCCATGAAAGAACGTGGTTATTATGGTTTATCTTTGCTGTCCCAGTACTTTAATCTGCAAGGGTGCTTTCTTGATGACTTCATGGAGTTCGTCAACATGAATATGTCTAGAATTAAGATGAAACAAGAAGTGCAAGATTTTCTTGTGACATTCAACTTCCCGATCGTCATCACTACCATCTGCTTTGATTTTATAGAAAAACAGTTAAAGAATCAAGTTGAAAGATACGAATCAATTTGGTATAAACTAAACAAGGAAAATAGAAATTTCAAAATTAAGAGGTGTGTATATCATATATTTGGTCAAGCAAAAGACGGGACGAAGTGGGTTTATGACGAAGATCTACTGTTGAAATTTCTTCTTTCTCATAATAATCAAGTGTATAGTGCTGTAGAGTTGACTGATTATCTGAAAGAGAATGACAAGAAATTATTAGTACTGGGTTGTAATTTGCCTAATTGGCTGTTTCGTTTTTTGTGGCAACCTACACAGGCTGGTAAAAACAGCAACATGTTGACTAAACAAGGGTATTGGATTCATAAAGAAAAACCTGAAGATAGTTTTGAAAATTTCTTGAAAAAGAAAAACTTTTCTGCCGACGAACAGATAAATGAAATCTTGCGGGATGCAACGGAACTCTTGCAAAATGAGCAACAACGCGAAACTACGAAGCGAGACTATATGATGGACACAGAATTGCACTTTGATGTGTTTATTTCATACGCCAGTGAAGATCGACAAATTGCAACACGCATTTTCGAAGCGTTAAAGGGTATGAATGTAAATGCATGGTTCGATGACAAAGGAATGGGAGAGATTACCCCAGGCCATCCCTATTGGGAGAAAATTGAGAAAGGTATCAAAAACTCAGCTCACTTCATGCCAATTATTACAGGTAATTGGATGAATAAGCAAACAAACACTTCCAGTTTAAAGGACGAAACCAATCTGGTTCGAGATTGGTTAAATGAATGTAATAAGACCAATAGCACAAAACAATTAAAGTCCAACTATTCTATACCTGTCATTATAAAAGACTCATCATATAATGGCGTAGCTATCACAGAAGCTTATATTGAACAGGTTGCTGGTTGTGGTGTTCTCCCTCAAAGTTTATTCAAAGGCATAGACATGATTGTTTTTGATGAAACGGATTCAAGTGTTTTTGAAAGAATTGAATGGTAAGATATGGCAAATAATACATTTTTAGGATTACAGCCCTACACGGAGGATGATGCCTATCGGTTTAAGGGACGTACAGAGGAATCGCAAGAGCTCTTCCGTCTAATAGTTCGCAATGACTATACTGTGTGTTATGCAGAATCAGGAGAAGGAAAGACCTCACTGCTGAATGCAGGTGTTTTCCCATTGTTGAGGGAGAAAATGTATTTTCCTATTGAAATAACATTCACTGATGATGACTACAAGACTACTCCCAAGACTTTTGATAACATCATAGACCGTTGCATCAAAGATAGTATCGATAAGTATAACGCAAAGAATCAAAACAGAAGTGTTGAATACAAGCTGTGTTCCACCGATTTCCAGGGATTAAGTATGCAACAGCAATTGCAAGCTGAACTGGCGAACGATTCATGGTGGAAACTGAGAAACTATAAACCTCAAGTTTTGGGGCTAACATTCACACCAGTCTTTGTGTTCGATCAGTTTGAGGAGGTTTTTAGTCAACCAGGATCTGTTGTTTGGACCAAAACATTTTTCGATTGGCTCGAAGATGTATCAACGGACAGTTGTCCAGAACGCATTATCAAGAAAATCCGTTCAACCATTGGTACTGATGCAGCCTTTCCAATTATCAAGGAAGAGAAGGACTTCAAGGCTATCTTCTCTCTCCGCAAGGAATATATCGGTGAGCTTGATTATTGGAGCATGCAACAATCTTTCATTCCAGCCATGAAGGACAACCGCTATTGCCTCAAGGCTCTGACATACGATGGAGCCAAAAAGGTGATGACTCAGCAAAAACTGTTTGATGCCGATAAGGTTGAACAAGTGCTACATTACTTCGTCAGCCAATATTCACGAGAACCTAATCGTACCATTTCTAAAAATCTACCTATCATACCAGCCTTATTGCTTTCTGTGGTAGGTGACTCATTGGAGAAAGATGCTAGCGCCCTTGTTTCGTTTCGTATGAGTGAGATTGGGCAATCACTTAATACTACCCTTGAACGATTCTACGACAAAGCCATTGATAGCGTCATTTCAAAATTGTCTGAACAAGGGTTTGATGTCCAATCAAATCAATGTCGGAAAGATCTTGATAAAGCAATCTTTGCTCTAATTGATGGTAATGGTAAGCGAGTCCGCACAAAAACTACAGCCACAGCGCTCACCCAGGTTGACTTTGATGCCATATTTAAAAAAGTTCTTTGTGACCAACGCCTCATCAAGGTTTCGAAAATTGACAACGAAGACTATGTAGAACTTGTTCACGACTCACTTTGTCCCATTGTAGCCAAAAAGAAAGAACAACGATTGGCAGAGGATGCCAAGGAACGTGAGCAGGAAATCTTGTTGGAACAGAAACGAAAGATGAGAAAACGAAAGATACAATTCACTTTAATCAGTTTCATTGCTATGATTATTGTTGCATTTTTTCTATATCAAAATATAAAACTCCAAGCTGCTAATAAGAAAATTCAAGTCAATTATGCAAAATCGATTCTGCATATTGCAAATCACATAATAGAAGATGATTCATATACAGCACAAGTTCTTTTACTAGCATTTGAACCAAAACAATTTGAGTATGATCGCTCTTATACTGTTACTTGGGAATCGATACTAAGAAAAGCAATAAAAGTAAATAGCGCTATTTTAAATGGGCATCAAGGTGGTGTGAATTCCGTATGCTATAGTCCAGTCGGGAATTTAATCGCTTCTTCAGACATATTAGGCAACATAATAATATGGGATGCACTATCTGGAAGCATACTTAAACAGATTGATGGTGAAAGATCAATCCATTCACTTGCCTTTAGTCCTTCTGGAGAGTTGTTAGCTGCTGGTTCAAATCATGATATAAAAATTTTCGATAGTGCCACATGGACTGCAAAAGATACTATACAGACAAAAGAAGGTTACTTTTGGGCTCTTTCATTTAGCCGGGATGGAAAGTATTTGCTTTCTGAAGTTGGAGACGGACATATAGCATTTTGGGATTGTAACGATAATTTTAATAAAAAATTCACAACTAAAGACAAGCATAATTCAATAATCACATCTATTTCTTTCAGTCAAGATGGTGATAAAATATTAACTTGTTCTTGGGATAAGAAGATCAACATTTGGAGTTATAAAACTAAGGAGTTGTTGAAAAGTTTATGCGGGCATACAGAAAATGTAAATTCAGCAACTTTTAATAAAAATGGCAGTTTGATAGTTTCAGGGGCAAATGATAAATATATACGAATTTGGGATGTTAATAAAGGCGTGTGTATAGATTCCATTTTGGGATTTAGGGATGTCGTAAGGTCTGTTTGTTTTAATGAAAATGAAAACAAAGTTATTTCCGCAGGAGATCATGATATAAAAATATGGGATATAGAAACTCACATATGTGAAAAACAATTGAGTAAACATTCAAAATTAATAACACGAATGGCCATAAGTCCTGACCGTAAACAAATAGCCACTTCTTCAAATGATAAAACCATACGCTTGTGGGATATTGAAGAAGAAAAGGACTCTGTATTTAGAAAATGGGAATTAAATGATTATTCCAGCATAAATAATATTACTTTTTTTACCAACTCGTCAAAGTTCATCTCATCGGGCAATCCCACTTTTATTTACGACATTAGTTCTGATGACACTCTAAATTTGGATTATGTAACACAATTAGTTTCTGTTAGCAAAGATAACCAAAATGTTATATTAGTAGATGGTAATTCTTTTGTTATTTATAATATACATACAAGAAAATACAGTTTACCAATCAAAGCACATAATTCTCAAATCCGTTCTGCAACTTTCAGTCCTGATGGAAAAAAAATACTTACTACATCAGAAGACGGATATATTAAAGAATGGAGTGTTGAAAATGGTGATT
>Ga0247610_10006241_pt1 | contig 12441 bp, 10 predicted proteins | sample 174DNAGHGhighgp2_FD_193483 | JGI IMG/M metagenome (GOLD analysis project Ga0247610, IMG submission 193483) | Sheep rumen microbial communities from Palmerston North, Manawatu-Wanganui, New Zealand - 1742 DNA GHGhigh gp2 | ecosystem: Host-associated > Mammals > Digestive system > Stomach > Rumen...
CCTCTACGAAGTCGAAGTAGCCGTTGGGGTTGGGCTTGTTGTTGTTGTCCAGACGGTCGCTGCCCAGAAGCCGGAGCAGCGTGGTGCTCTTCACCCGCTGGTCGGGGATGTAGGTCAGGTAGACGCCCGCCGTGTCGCTCTGGTACTTGATGTCCAGGCGGAACTTGGTGCGTTCGACGGTGGCGGCGAGATAGTAGACGTTTTTCATCATCAGCCGCCAGTTGGCCTGTGTGGGATTGTTGGACGTGTTCTTCAGGGTCTTCACGAAGAGCGCCTGACTGGTCTGCGTGTTGTCGCTGGCAAACTCGCCCACCTGATAGGTCTGTCCGCCGTAGGTGAACTCGTAGGCCACAGCGAGCACCTGGTCGGTCTGGAGGGCAGTCTTCAGTGAGATATAGCCCAGGGCCTTGTTCACCGTGTACTCCGACGAGGTGAGCAGGCGCGCACTCGCCAGCTTTTCGTAGTCCACACCGCCCTCAAAGTCGCTGATGCCCGCCAGCACGGTGCTGGTCTGGTCGATGTCGCGGGCGGCAGCATAGGTCGACGTCATCTGCTGATACTCGGTGTTAGCACCGTTCGACGGCACCGGCTGTCCGGTGAGTCCCCACTGCGGATGACTCACGTACCTGTTCTCGCCCAAGTCGGTGAGTGCCACCAGGTTGCGGGTGTTGGTCGTGGTGCCGGTCTTGTTGGTTATCCACACTTCTACGCGGTTGATGTTAATGCCAGTCATCAGGTTGGGCAGTGTTGACATGGCCTGGTCGTAGCGCTCGCGGAAGTAGTGAGAGAGGAAGAAGTGGCGGTTCTCCTCGTAGTCGGCAGCGTCGAGTTCGAAGGCGGTGGTCTGTGTGCCGCCCTTCGAGGAGACGCTCTTCGTGGTCGACTTCTTCTGCGAGACCACTGCCTGCAGCTTGAGTTTGCCAAACTGCATGTCGGTCCTCACGCCGAAGAGACTCGACGCACCCTTCACGAGTGAGTTGTTGGAGGGGAAGGTGACGTTACCCGCCTCGACGAGTTTGATGATTTCGTCTTCCTTGCCTTCATATTTCAGTTTCAGGTTCTGTGCGTCGAAGTCGAAGGTGGCGTCGGTGTTGTAGTTCAGGTTCATGTTCACCTTGTCGCCCACCTTGCCGTTGACGGAGAGGTTGATTTTCTCGTCGAAGTTGAAGGTGGTGGTGCGCCGGTTGCGGATGGGCAGCGAGGGATTGTCGATGTTCTTCATCGTGGCACCGAACTTCAGTTCAGCTGTTCCCTGGGTTTTTATGCGCACGCCGCCAGGCCCGAAGATTTTTTCTGCAGGTCCCAGGTTGAAGTGCATGTCGGCGAAGTTGAACTTGTCCTTGCCCTTAGTCTCCACGTTCTCCGCGTCTTTCTTGCGGAAGAAGGCACGGAGGGCCCTGCGCTCACTCCAGCGGCGATATTCGTCGGGCGTCATCAGCACGGGGGCGTTCAGGTAGGAGTCGCCAATCTTCGAGCCCACGTAGTAGACGTTCTGCGAGTCGTCGTACTCCACCGTCTGGCGGATGTTGACGGGCATCTTCAGGTCGAGGGCGGAAGAATCGAGGTCTTCTACCGTCACGGGCGCGGTCTTTTGTATGCGCCAGCGCGCGCGAGGCAATGTGTCTTCTTCTTGGAATGAAGAATGAAGAATGAAGAATGAAGAATTTGCTACCGCCGCACAGTATGCGACGATGCATGCCAGCAGGGCCAGACTCACCCTTTGCCCCACCAGCAACGTTCTCAGCCTGCGGAGGGCGGCAGCAAATTCTTCATTCTTCATTCTTCATTTTTCATTTAATCTGTTTGAGTGCCAGTTTGACCACCGTCTCTACCGGTGCGTCAGGCTGCTGCTGGAGGATCTGCACCACCACCTTCTGACTCGGTGCCGGCGCAAAGCCCAGCATGGTGAGTGCCGACACGGCCTCGTCCTTCACCTGATTGTTTACCGGCGCCTGCACACTGCCGCCCACGGGCACCTCGTCGGCAATGCCGAGGGCCACAATCTTGTCGCGCAGGTCAACGATGAGGCGCTGTGCGGTCATCTTGCCGATGCCCTTGATGCTCTGTATCAGTTTGGCATTGCCCGTCGAGATGGCGTTGCAGAGTTCCGTCACGCTCATGCCCGAGAGCATCATGCGCGCCGTGTTCGCCCCTACTCCACTCACCGAGATGAGCAGTTCGAACATCTCGCGCTCCTTCTTGTTGACGAAGCCGTAGAGCACGTAGGCATCTTCGCGGATGGCCTCGTAGACGTAGAGTTTCACCGCCTTCTTACCCTGGATGGCACTGTAGGTGTTGAGCGAGATGTTCAGGCCGTAGCCCACGCCCGCCGCCTCCACCGTGGCGAGTGCCGGGGTGAGGTCGGTCAGTTCTCCTTTGATATATTCTATCATAATCTGTCGTTTTGATTGGTTTACCACCTTATAAAACGTGATGGGCTTACATTTTATTGTATTTCGCGGGCAAAACCTCTCAAAATGTCACAAATTGAAAGTTTATCCGCAATTTCTTGCGCATTTCGTCACGTATTTCATTGGAAAGCATTACTTTTGCAAGCGAAATCAAGATAACAACCAACAAAAGACAAAGAGATATGAAGAAAATCAGAGCAGCCGTCGTAGGTTACGGCAACATCGGAAAGTATTCACTCCAGGCACTGGAGGCAGCCCCCGACTTTGAGGTGGCAGGTATTGTGCGCCGCAACGGTGCGGACAACAAGCCCGCCGAACTGGCAGACTATGAGGTGGTTAAGGACATCCGCGAACTGAAGGACGTGGACGTGGCCATCCTCGCCACCCCCACCCGCTCGTGCGAGGAATATGCCAAGCAGATTCTGCCGCTGGGCATCAACACCGTAGACTCTTTCGACATCCACACACAGATTCGCGGCTACCGTGAGCGGCTGATGAAACTGAATCAGGAGACGGGTACCGTAAGCGTCATCGCTGCCGGCTGGGATCCGGGCAGCGACTCCATCGTGCGCACACTCATGCAGAGCCTTGCGCCGAAGGGCCTCTCCTATACCAACTTCGGCCCCGGCATGTCGATGGGCCACAGCGTATGCGTGCGCTCCAAGGCCGGTGTGAAGAACGCCCTCTCGATGACCATCCCCCTCGGCGAGGGCATCCATCGCCGTATGGTGTACGTGGAACTTGAGGAGGGTGCCAAGCTCGACGAGGTAACGGCAGCCATCAAGGCCGACCCCTACTTCGCCAGTGACGAGACGCATGTGTTCCAGGTGGAGAGCGTCGACGATGTGCGCGACATGGGGCATGGTGTGAACCTCGTGCGCAAGGGTGTCAGCGGCAAGACGCAGAACCAGCGGCTGGAGTTCAATATGTCTATCAATAACCCCGCACTCACTGGACAGGTGCTGGTGAATGTTGCCCGTGCCTCGATGCGCCTGCAGCCTGGTTGCTATACGATGGTGGAGATTCCTGTCATCGATATGCTGCCCGGCGAGCGTGCAGATCTCATTGAGCATCTGGTGTAAAGGGATAAAGGTTATTCTCTCCTCCTGTCTTTTTCTACGGATTCTGGGATTTTAGGGATTTATGCCATAGGCGGCAGGGGGATTTAAGGGATATGGCCACAGAATGTGGCATTCCTAAATTCCTGGATTCCTTAGAACTTTTCTCCGAGGAGGGGTTGGTTCTAGGGAATTTAGGAATTTGGGATTTTTTTCTATGGAAGGGATTTGATTTCTACGGATTGGGGGATTATAGGATTTTTAGCCACTGAAGTGGCGGGATTGAGATGGATTGGGGGGATTGTGACGGAGGGGGATTCCTAAATTCCTAGATTCCGTAGAAAAAAGATATGGGGGGATATCCTTAGAATCCAAGGCCACTGTAGTGGCAAAATCCTATAATCCTAAAATCCGTAGAAAACTTCTCCGCGGAGAGAATAGTTCTAGGGAATTTAGGAATATAGGAATTTTGGCAGGGAAGTCAGATGCTCAGTTCATCGAGGACGGTGATCAGTTGCTTGTCAAAGCGCTTGTCGGTGCGGATGCACTCGGAGAAGGGCACATAGACAATCTCGTTCATGCGATAGCCCACCATCACGTTGCGCTGACCTTGCAGGATGGCCTCGATGGCCCCCACGCCCATGCGGCTGGCAAGGATGCGGTCGCGGGCAGAAGGCGTGCCGCCGCGCTGCAAGTGCCCCAGTATGGATACGCGTACGTCGAACTCCGGGAACTCATGCCTCACACGGTCGGCATAGTAGAGGGCACCACATTTGGGACTCTCGGAGACGATGACGATACACGACTTCTTAGACTTACGGATGCCACGGCCCATGAACACGGCTAACTGGTCGACATCAGTGACTTCTTCTGGTACGATAGCCGCCTCTGCACCACAGGCGATGGCACTGTTCTGAGCCAGGAAGCCAGCATCGCGTCCCATCACCTCGATGAAGAAGATGCGCTCGTGAGAGTTGGCAGTGTCGCGGATGCGGTCCACGCACTCCATGATGGTGTTCATCGTGGTGTCGTAACCGATGGTGGCATCGGTGCCGTAGAGGTCGTTGTCGATGGTGCCGGGCATTCCGATAACGGGGAAGTCGAACTCCACGCCGAAGTTCCAGGCACCCGTCAGTGAGCCGTTGCCGCCAATCACCACCAGCGCATCGATGCCATGCTGCAGGCAACTCTCATAGGCTTTCTGTCTGCCCTCAGGCGTCATGAACTCCTTAGAGCGTGCCGTTTTCAGGATGGTGCCTCCCCTGGTGATGATACCACTGACGTTCTCGGTGGTGAAGTCCTTGATTTCACCCTTGATAAGTCCGTCAAAACCGCGGTAGATACCCTTGATGTTAAACTGGTTGTAAATGCCAGAGCGCGTCACGGCTCGGATAGCCGCATTCATACCGGGAGCATCGCCGCCCGATGTCAAAATTCCGATTGTCTTAACCTTAGCCATAGTCTCTTTTTAAATAAGTATGTGAACAAAAATAGTTTATATATTCAACAAAGATGAAAAGATTATAAAGATGCCATGCGGCCAGTGCCTTGATTATGATAGGCTTGCATTTATAAAAATTACGGACTAAACGGTTACGGCCCGCTTGTTATCGTGAGGCCATGGCCGTTTAATCCGTGAATATGTATAATTTATATGTTATGGAGCCTTATTTCATGCTAAGCACCTGCTTGGCAATCTCGTTGTCGGGATCGATCTCATGAAGCTTGGTGGCATAGTCCTTGGCAGTAGCCTTGTCGTTCTTGACGAGGAATGCGTAGGAAATCATGTAAGAGTAAGCCTCCTTCAGACGGGCGACATCAGAGTTGTCCTTCTCAGCCTTCGGGCTGATGGTGCTGATGAGCTGCTCGTAGAACGGCTTGGCCAGACCCTTCTCAGACTTCGGGTCCATCTGTGCATTTACGCGGGCACGCATCAGGGTAGCATACTCAGAAGCGTTCTCGTACTTCTGGGCGAGGTCGCTGTACACCTGGTCGGCCTTCTTGAAAATCTCGTCGCGCTCAGCCCCCTGCTTGCCAGTAGCCTGCTGCATGTAGAGTGTTCCAAGACCGGCGTAGTCGTTAGCAGAGGGTTTTTCTGCTACCTTCAGGAACTCCTCATACTGGGCGATAGCGTTCACATAGTCCTCCTTGGCAGCGTAAGCGTCGGAGAGTTTGCGGATGATATTCTCCTTCTTGATGAGTGAACTGGAAGCGGTGTCGTTGATGGCCTTGTTGTACTCCTCGATGGCGCGGTCATAGTTCTTCAGGGCATCATGAGTCAGACCATAGTAGAAGTAGTCGACGTTGCTGAACTTGGCACTGTCTGTGCGGTTGAAGAGGGCATCACCGAACTTCTGAGCCTCCTCATAGTTCTTCAACTCGTAGTTGAACATCATGGCCAGACGGTTGAGTGCACCGTGACGCGGGAACTTCTGGAGACCTTCCTTGGCCACTCTCAGACCATCCTCATGCTTACCGAGGAAGTAGTTGGCGAGGGCGTACTCCACGATGTTGGCACGCTCCATCTTCTGCACGGGAACAGTCTTCCAAGCCTCGATGGCATCGTTGTACTTCAGCGAGAGAGAGTAGATACGGCCAATCATCTCGTTGACCTCGATGTCGGGACGCTGGGCGTGGAGGTCCTGCAGCTTCTGCACGGCACCACGCGGGCTAATCTTACGATAGACCAGTGCGTATTTGTAGTAGCCCGTAGGATCCTTCGGATCGGCAAAGGTAGCCTGGTTGTAGAATCCGGCAGCCTTACCACCCTCGTTGCCGATGGCTTCGATGTCGCCCATCAGGATAAAAGCAGGAGCACACTTATGCTTAGCGGCAGCGTCGGCCAGATTGGCAAAACGGCGTGCCTCAGCGGTGTCGTTGGCTTCGAAGAATGTACGACCAATCTTAACGAGGTTCTCGGCATTCTTCTTGTTCTTCTTCTGGGCTATTTTCACTAACTCAGCCTTGTCGGCTGCATTGCTCTTGATGGCTGCGATGGCAGCCTTGGCCTCTTCTTCCTGGGCCATTGCGGTGGCGCTGAAACCTGTCAGCAGCACACCCATGACTAAATATTTGATTGCTTTCATAATGATAAGTTTGTTTTTTTATTCTTTTTTTATGATTACATCTCTCACGTTCATATTGGCGGTACGCGGCAGCAATCCCGCCCTCAGGATAATCTTCTGTCCCTTCGGCAACTGGATAAAATGCGTGAAACCCGACGGTATGCCGTTTCGGGTGTCGTTGAGCAAGGCGTAGATGGTACGCCGCAAGGGGTAGTTGCCGTTGTATAGGTAGTATTGATAGGGTTTCCAGCTGTTGTAGTTCTTTGCAGAGTCCATCTTGCTGACCCCCATTACCGAAATGTTCTTCTTGAAGGTGACGTTTGTTGTGTCACGTTTGTCGTTGAGCCAGTTGCTGCCGATGATGCCGAGTGCGTTCTCGTGCTTCTCGACATAGTCGATGACGGCTGCACTGGTCTTTACGGCTCCGATGTTCTTGGCACTGAACTGCTGGCCTCCGAGTATGGAGTCGACACACCAGCGGACGGTACTCGACAGCGGATTGTCGAATACGACGTCGATTTCGCCAAGCTTGGATTGGGGATAGATTTCCTGCCACCTGCTGACCTCGCCTCGTAGGATGCGTGCAAAGTCCTTGACGGTGATACACGAGTCGGGATTGGCATTGTTGGTGATGATAGCCAGACCGTCGTAGGCGATGGGTATTGCCCGCGGCATGTACTTACGGTCTATCAGGTTCTGGCGCTCCTTCTGCGTCAGGTCGCGCGTGGTGAAAGCCAGCCAGGTCTCGAGGCGCATGAGTTTCTTGATGGCATCCTGCTCGTTGATATAGACGGGCGTGATGGAGTCGAGAGTCTGGTTGGTGAAATAGTAGAGTTCCTCGTCGATGATAGGATAGAAACTCTCGTCGGCAGTCAGAATGGCAGCCGCTTTCTGATAGGCTTCCTCCTGTTCAGGATTAGGCTTGTTCCCACAAGCGAGGAACAAGCCTAATATCAGAGTTAATCCAACGAATCTGTTGAATGCGTTCATTTTCATTTAGAGGTTACTGAAGACGGAAGGTTACAGGTACGGTGTACTTCACACGCACTGCAGAACCGTTCTGCTTACCAGGAATCCAGTGCGGCATGGACTTCACCACGCGCTGAGCCTCCTTGTCGAGTGACGGGTCAACGCTCTTGACAACCTTCACGTCGGTGATAGAACCATCACGCTCAACCACGAAGGTTACGATGACACGACCCTGGACACCGTTCTCCTCGGCCACCACTGGGTACTTAATGTTCTTAGACAGATACTCGAACAGCGCAGAGGGGCCACCAGGGAACTGAGGCATTTCCTCTACCACGTCGAAGACCTTGCTCTCCTCCTGCTTCGGGGGCTCCGGCTCGGCAATCACTTCCTTAGCCTTGAGCACCTCACCACCGGCCTCGTCGTTACCCTCCACGTTGAAGGCACCGATAGCGGTGTTGGTCTCCTGCAGTTCTTCCTGAGACTTCATCTCCTGCTCCTCCTTAACCTCATCGTCCTTCTTAATCTCAGGAACGGTGAAGGCGACAGAGCTCTTGACGCGCTCAATCTCAATCTTCTCGGGTTCGGGTTCGTCCTTCTTCTCAACCTTTGCCTCTTTCTTCTCTGCCAAGCTGGCCAACTCAACGTCGGCCTCGATAGCGGCGTTCTGCGATGCAATGTAGTTCTCGATAGAAACCTTTGCATACACGATGGCTGCTATAATCAGCATGGCTGCAATCATCACGATCAAGGCCTTGAGGTTACGGACACCCGTGTTCTTACGCAATTGATAAGCTCCGTACGCCTGGTTCTTACCTTCAAATACAAGGTCAACCCAACTGTTGTCTATAAGATCTATTTTTGACATAGTTTCTTCACGTTTTAGGAGTTAATTACTTGACGCCAGCCTTCTCGATGAGCGCCTTGTCTTCGGGTGTCATCTTGTCGACATTGTCAATCACGTACTTATCAATATTGCTAATCAGCATCTCGTCGAGGGCTGCCACCATGTTCTCATAGGTAGCTGTGTTCAACGGGCGGATGATGACAGTCATCGTAGGAACCTTCTCGCCGTTGGGGAGTTCACCCTTCTTCAGCTTCTTGAGCTGTTCCTGATACTGCTCTTCGGTCATCTTGCTGTTGTACTCGGCCTTCTTGGCATCGAGTTCCTTCTTAGCCAGCTTAATCTTGGCGATAGGATTGATGCCTTCCTCGGTCGTGTGCTCGTTGAGCACCTTCTCGATACCGTCCTTACCGTAAGTGGTAGGCTTTACGCAAGAGGGGTCGTCATAGTTGGGCAGACCAGCTATGTACCATACCTTGTCGTTGCTTCCCAGATAGAGGGTAATGGTATGAGAGGCCTTTGTCACCTGCTTCTGTTCATCGTTCAACTGCGATGTGTCATCGTTCGACGGCATGGTCAGCTGCATAGCCTGCGGCTTGGCCAGCGTAGTACACAGCATGAAGAACGTGATCAGAAGCATCATCATGTCTACCATCGGCGTGAAGTTCACGCGGGTATCCATTTTCTTCTGCTTGGATAGATTCTTTTTTGCCATAATACTATTACTCGTTTAAACGTTTGACATCAAGGTTAGTGATGAGCTGGAAGCGGTTCTCGCTCATGTCCTGGAGTTCCGACATCAACTTCTTGATAGAAGAATAAGGTGTCTTAGAGTCGCACTTGATGGCGAGCTTGATGTCGGGGTTCACGTCACGGGCTGCTGTCACCCATTCCTGGAATTCACTCTTGCCGCCGTTGACACTGTCAAGGGGCAAACCGAGCTTCTGGATAGCCTCGCTCATTTTCTCGGGCTCAAGGCTCAGATACTGGGGGAGCTGTGCCATGCTGGCACCCACCATGGCATCCTCGCGGAAGTGCTTGATCTGTGTGGGGTTGAGCTGTACGCCGAACTTGTCGGTCATGGCATCCAGCATAGCCTGCATGTTGTTCTTGTTCTCGGTACCGCAGAAGACCTTGCCCTCCGGGGTGACCAGAATGTTCAGAACATCCTGCTCTGGTATCTTCAACTCTGACACGGAGTTAGGCGCGGTGACGGATACTGGTTCTGGCGTCAGGAATGTTGAGGTCAACATGAAGAAGCACAGAAGCAGCGTCATCACGTCCGACATTGGTGTCATGTCGATCCAGATGTCTTTTTTCTGTATCTTAATTTTAGCCATTCTAAAACGGTTTTAAAGGTTAAACCAATGACTAAGAATTAAGCCTCGTTGTGGTTAGAATCGTATGTTGCAGCGATGGTGAAACCAATCTCGTCGAGAGCGTATGTCAGCTTGTCGATCTTGTTTGAGAAGAAGTTGTAAACAACGGTAGCAACCCAAGATGTCAAGATACCAGAAGCCGTGTTCACGAGGGCCTCAGAAATACCTGCGGACAGAGCCATAGAGTCAGCACCACCACCAGCAGACAGAGCCTGGAATGATCCGATCATACCGAGCACAGTACCGAACAGAGCGGTCAGCGTACCGAGAGATACGATAGTAGCAACCATAGGCATGTTCATCTGGAGCGTAGGCATCTCAAGCTGTGTAGCCTCCTCGTGAGCCTGCTGAATCTTAGCAATCTTGGCAGCCTTCTTCAGGTGGTCGTCCTTCTCAACGCTCTCATACATGTTGATAGAAGCCAGCACAACATTAGCTACAGAACCCTGCATCTTGTTGCACAGATCCTTAGCCTTAGCGAAGTCCTGAGCCTTGATGGCAGCCTTCACCTCAGCAGTGAACTTGGCGAGATTCATCTTACCAGAAGCAGTCTTGATAGCGAAGAAGCGCTCGATGCCGAGGCAGATAACGGTGAAGAGAAGGGTAAGGATAAGACCTACGACGAAACCTCCTTTATACACTGTACCGAGCAGGTTAGCGGGGTGGCCACTGCGGTCGCCGCCGACGAAGTTGTCGGGATTACCCATGACGAAGTACCAAACGCCATAACCGATACATGCGCAGATAACGAGGATAATCCATGCAGCTTTAACACCCTGGAAGCCCTGATTTTTCTTGGCTGGGGCTGCAGCCTTTGTTGTTGTTGCCATAATGATAATTTTAATTTTTTAGTTATTATAAAAATTGAGTTTGAAAATTACTTTTTGTTGACGTTTTGCTTAAGTTTCGTAGTTTGTCTGAGGTGATTGTTCGTTATTTGACCTCGCAAAGATAGCAAATTAAAGTGGACTACCGCACAAATTAAGGACTTTTAACTCACAATTTACCAAATTTACCTCAAAACAGACAAAACTTCTTTGATACGCTGCATAGCCTCGACGATATTTTCATCACTCGTGGCATAGCTCATACGGAAGCAGTGCGGGTCGCCGAAGGCATCTCCGCCCACCGTGGCCACATGGCCTTTTTCCAAGAGGTACATTGCAAAGTCGGTGGAATTGTTGATGGTGGTCTCGCCGTCGCTCTTGCCGAAGAAGCTGCTGCACTTGGGGAAGAGGTAGAAGGCACCTTCGGGCACGTTGACCTCAAGTCCGGGAATGTCCTTTGCCAGTTTGACAATCAGGTCGCGGCGACGCTCGAAAGCCTGACGCATCTCCTCGACACAGGTCTGGCTGGCAGTGTAGGCGAACTCTGCGGCCTTCTGGCTCACGGAGCACGGTCCGCTGGTGTACTGTCCCTGCAGTTTGTTGCAGCCCTTGACAATCCATTCGGGAGCTGCGATGTAGCCAATGCGCCAGCCAGTCATAGCGTAGGCCTTGCTGACACCATTGACGATGATGGCGCGCTCTTTCATGCCAGGGAACTGGGCGATGCTCTCATGACGGCCGATATAGTTGATGTGCTCATAGATTTCGTCGGCCAGTACGAAGAGGTCCTCATGCCGGAGGATGACGTCGGCAAGTCCCTGCAGTTCGTCCTTACTGTAGACGCTGCCAGTCGGGTTGCTCGGCGAACAGAGAATAAGCATACGGGTTTTCGGTGTGATGGCAGCCTCCAACTGTTCGGGAGTCATCTTGAAGTTCTGGTCGAAGCCAGCCTCAACAATGACGGGTTCACCGCCAGCCAGTTTCACCATCTGCGGGTAGCTCACCCAGTAGGGCGCGGGTATGATGACTTCCTCGCCGTCGTTGACAAGGGCCATGATAGTGTTGCACACGCTCTGCTTGGCACCGTTGGAGACGAGAATCTCCGCGGGTGTGTAGTGCAGGTGGTTCTCTCTCTCCAACTTGCGGGCAATGGCCTGACGCAAGTCGGGATAACCAGGCACGGGAGAGTATCTGGAGAAGTTGTTGTCGACGGCTTTCTTAGCGGCATCCTTGATGTGGTCAGGGGTGTTGAAGTCGGGTTCACCAACACTCATGTTGATAACGTCTATTCCCTGCGCCTTCATCTCGGCGCTCTTTTGTGACATTGCCAGCGTGGCAGAAGGGGCCAGACGCTGCAGACGGTTTGATAATTGTGCCATATATTATGCTAATTTTGTGCAAAAGTATGCTTTTTATTTCTGAATACAAAGAAAAACCGCCACTTTTTTGCCTTTATGCACAAAAAAGTGGCAATTTGACGTGCTATTTGATGTGCAGCAGATGTCCCATCCTGTTCTGCTTGGTTCTCAGGTAGCGGATATTGTAGGGGTTGGGGGTTACTTCGATGGGCACATTCTCAATGATTTCGAGTCCATAGGCCTCCAGTCCGACGCGCTTCACGGGGTTGTTGGTCAGCAGTCGCATCTTATGCACACCGAGGTGCCTGAGCATCTGGGCACCGCAGCCGTAGTCGCGCTCGTCGGGCTTAAAGCCGAGGTGCACGTTGGCATCGACGGTGTCGAGGCCTTCCTCCTGGAGCTTATAGGCAGCAATCTTGTTCATCAGTCCTATGCCACGCCCTTCCTGCTGCATGTAGATGACCACGCCCTTGCCGGCCTTCTCGATGGCCTGCATGGCCCTGTGCAGCTGTTCACCGCAGTCGCAACGC